>Ga0310344_10004005_pt1 | contig 10950 bp, 10 predicted proteins | sample HC15DNA20200_MG_FD_203801 | JGI IMG/M metagenome (GOLD analysis project Ga0310344, IMG submission 203801) | Marine microbial communities from station ALOHA, North Pacific Subtropical Gyre - HC15-DNA-20-200_MG | ecosystem: Environmental > Aquatic > Marine > Oceanic | place: Pacific Ocean: North... | reverse complement strand
GTTGTTACAAAATATTTTTTTTCAGCCCATTCCAGTCTTTGCTCAATGCTTACTTCATCAGACAAATAATTTTTATGATAATCTTTATCTGTCAACCTAGGTTTAGGAGCTGACTCATGCTTCATACCTGGATCTTCCATAAAGTATTTTTGTATCAATGGTCTATAAGCTAAATATTCAAACCATCGACATCTAAAGCTCATAGTTGCTTCTAACATTTCTTTTCCAACAGTGATAATTACATCTCTTGATGGCATACAGCCAAACATATGTTCAGCTTTCCAGTCGGGAGTTGCAATTTTTTCATCAAATTTTAAAGGAGTTGGTCTATCAACTCTAATTCCTCTACCTTCCAATGTTTTTACAAATTTATCTAAAAGTTCGTTTGCTTTATCTATAGAATCTTGAGTTCTTCTTCCGTGTTTTCCTTTCATGACAGAGTCTGGAGGAATTTTTACATCTACAGCAGGTTCAGGCGCGGGTATACAACAATTATCTGCTCTACCAACAATAACATGTTTCAAGGGATCCCATTCATTCCAACTATTAACTATAGTTTTCTTCATATGACTAAACTATTTTTTGAGCTTTCCTGTTATTAAAAGATTATTTGTAACAAATTTTGTTTTATTTTGATTTATAAAATCATCCATTATTTTTAATTTTTCTTGTTCAAATTCAGTAACTTTTCTTTTGTTTAAATCTATATATAGAGCAAGCATTTCAATTGTTGCAGATAACATTTTTGTTTTTTTTTCATGCATTTCAAGTCTAAAATGTAATCTTTTTTTGTCATGATCAAAAAATGTTAAAACTATCTCGACCTCATCGCCTTGTTTTACCTCATTATTATACGTAGTATGAGTTTCGACTACCATTGTACTTTTTTTTGTAGTTCTAGCTGAGTGTTCGCCCATTTTAAATTTTTCGAGCATAACTTCCCAGCATTTATCAAAGATCAAAACATAATAAGCCATGTTTAGATGCTCATTATAATCCGTCCATTCTTTTTTGATTATTTGATTTGTAACATGTACTGTCATTTCATATTTTGTGTGTCAACTTGTAACACCTTGTTAAGTTGATTTAATCCTTTCCGTACCTATATACTTATCATGAATTATACTAACAAGCACATAATATGAAACTGTTTAAAAAGTTAATAATTTTATCAACATTTTTATTAGTCTCGTCCCACGGTTTTGCCGCAGATGTAACTGTCGAAATGCTAAATAAATTAGATAATGAAAGCATGGTTTATTCTAAGAAAATTGTAAAAATTAACACAGGCGATACAGTTTTTTGGAAAGCTACAGACAAAGGACACAATGTAGAATTTATAAAAAATGGCGTTCCAGAAGGTGTTGATAAGTTTAAAAGTAAGTTTAATAAAGACGCAGAATACAAGTTTACTGTACCAGGTATTTACGCCTATTGGTGCACACCCCACAAAACAATGGGAATGATTGGTTTTGTTGTTGTAGGGGACGATAAGTCAAATATAGAAGCTATAAAAGCAATTAGGTTTTCTGGAAAATCTAAAAAAATTGCACCAGATTTAATTAATCAACTTTAATTTTTTGTTAAAGATTTTTGTAGCTCGGCATTCGTAATATAGCCTTTAACATTTCCCTTTTTATCAACAACTTCGCAATTAGCATCTGTACAAACTACTTGAGGTAAAAATTCATCAATAAATTGATCTTCTTGAACTTTAATTAGGTTTTTTTTATCAATTCCATTTGCTTGATTTACAGGCTTCATAATTACTTTTGCTTTAATTACTTTTGCTCTATTGACGTCTTTAACAAAAGCTTCAACATAATCATCAGCTGGATTCATTACAATATCAACTGGAGTTCCTACTTGAACAAGTTTTCCAGCATTTAATATTCCAATATGATCTCCTAATCTTAATGATTCATCTAAATCATGGGTAATAAAAACTATTGTTTTTTTTAATTCAGATTGAAGATCTATCAATTGTTTTTGCATATCACTTCTTATTAATGGATCTAGTGCAGAAAATGCTTCATCCATTAACATGATGTCAGTATTTGTTGCTAGGGCTCTTGCCAAACCAACTCGCTGTTGCATTCCACCTGATAACTGATTTGGGTATTGATTTTCAAAACCACTGAGACCAACAGACTCTATTTTTTCCATTGCAATTTTATTTTTTTCATCGTCAGATTTACCTTGCATTTCAAGTCCATAACTTACATTTTGAATTACAGTTTTGTGAGGAAATAATCCAAACCTCTGAAATACCATGCTCATTTTATGTCTTCTAAAATCAATAAGTTTTTCTGTGTTTAGAGACATTACGTTTGTACCTTCAACTAAAATTTCACCTGCTGTTGGATCTATCAGTCTATTTAAATGTCTTATTAAAGTAGATTTGCCTGATCCAGATAAACCCATACAAACAAAAGTTTCACCTTCTTCTATTTTAAGAGAGACATTATCAAGACCAACCGTGTGTCCAGTTTTTTCTAAAATCTCTTCTTTTGTTGCTCCATCTTTAACCTTTGGTAAAACAGATTTTGGATTGCTACCAAATATTTTGTAGACATTATTTATTTCAATTTTACTCATTTTTTTTATATTTCTAGCAGCTGTATCAGCTAGTTGCAAAATTATTAGGTGCAACTGTTGATTGCATATTCACAAAACTCTTTAAGATGATAAACTTTCTAAAAATTTTATATTAAATTTAAATAAAATGGACAAAAAAGTATTTGTATCGTGTGCTGTTACTGGATCTGGAGATACTGCAAAAAAACATCCTGATTTACCGATAACGCCAAAACAAATTGCAGAAGCCGCTATAGAGTCTGCAAAAGCAGGAGCTGCTATAGCACATATTCATGTTAGGGAAGAAGATGGAAAACCAAGTAGAAGACTTGATTTATATAAAGAGGTTGTAGATAGAGTTCGTTCAAGTGAAACAGATGTTATTTTAAATCTTACAACAGGAATGGGTGGTGATTTAGACATAGGAAAAGGAAAAAATCCTCTCGAGTTTGGCCCAATGACTGATATGGCAAATATAATGGAAAGAATTGCAAACGCAGAAGAATTTTTACCTGAAATTTGTACACTAGATTGTGGAACTCTAAATTTTGGAGATGATACACAAATTGTTGTTAATACACCCAAAGATTTAAGAGCTGCTGCAAAAAGATTAAAAGAGATTAAAGTAAAACCAGAGATAGAGGCTTTTGATTTAGGAAATATGTGGTTTGGAGCACAGCTATATAAAGAAGGTTTGTTAAGCGATCCTCCAATGTTTCAAATGTGCTTAGGGATTCCATGGGGAGCACCAGCCACTACTTTATCTATGCAAGCGATGAAAGATATTATGCCAAAAGAGGCTATCTGGTCTGGTTTTGCAATTTCAAAAAACGAAATGCCTTTTGTTGCTAAAACAGTAGAAATGGGGGGCAATCCTAGAGTTGGCCTTGAGGACAATTTATACTTATCAAAAGGAAAATTAGCAACAAATGCACAACTGGTTGAAAAAGCAATTGGAATTGTCAACGATCTTGGGTTTACAACATTAACTCCAGAAGAAACAAGAAAAAAACTTAAACTTATTAGGCAAAAATAGTGTCAAAGTTAAATAAACAAAAATAAGGTAGAGTGATAATAAATAATAAAATATAATTATTCTAATATTGTTATGAAAAATAATTGCAATATAAAAAATATAAAAAAAAACCATTCCTTCCTTGAAGTGGAGTGGAGTGATGGTGAAAAAAGCAAATTTAATTACATGTGGTTAAGAGATAATTGTCCTACCGCACATGACAAAGACTCAAGACATAGAATGTTTAATATTTTAAAAGTTTCTCAAGATATAAATCCAAAAAAATATGCTTTAAACGAAGAAGGTAAATTAGAAATTGAATGGAATGAGGGAAATCATACTAGTTATTACGATCAAGAATGGCTAAGAAAAAATTGCTACACTATAAAAAATAAAAAAAAATATGTTTCTCCCTATCAATTATGGGATAGTTCACTGTCAAAAGATTTAAAATCAATAAGTATAGAGCATGATGAAATTATAAATTCTGATAATGGATTAATTAAATGGTTAGAATTGCTACATTATAAAGGAATAGCAATAGTTAAAAATTCTCCAGTAGAAAAAAAATCTGCTTTTCCAGTTCTAAATAGAATAAGTCATACAAGAGAAACTTTTTTTAAAACACCCTTTGAGGTTATAAATGTTCCAAAACCGAATAACTCTGCTTACACAGCACATGAATTAAGAAATCATATGGATTTACCATGGTTTGAAAATCCTCCAGGTTATCAATTTCTTCATTGTTTAATAAATAATGCTGAAGGTGGAGACTCTTCAGCTGTTGATGGATTTGCAGTTGCTGATTATTTAAGAAAAAATGAAAAAGAAACCTTTGATACTTTGGTAAATACCTACCTTAAATTTAGAGATAAAGATTATACACAGGTTGCTCATAGAAGTTTTTATGCCCCAGCAATAAGCTTAACTAAAGATGGTGATTACAATGATATTAGATTTAGCGTAGCCACAATGGATGCTCTAGATTGTGATCCAGATAAAATGGATAAAGTTTATAAAGCTCACCATAGATTTGGAAACTTATTGCATGATGATAAATTTCAAATTAAATTTAGGTTAGAATCAGGAGATATATTTTCATTTAATAATCGAAGACTTTTGCACGGAAGAACTGCTTTTAATCCAAATTCAGGAAATAGGCATTTACAAGGTTATTATATGGATCGAGATGAAATTATTGGTAGATTGAGTTTCTTAAAGCAATAACTTATTTCCAACCAGTTATTGTTTTAACTTCCAGATATTCTTCTAGACCCCAAACTCCACCTTCACGACCGTTTCCAGATTGTCTGTATCCACCGAAAGGTGTACCAGAATCAGCGCCATTCCCATTAATATAAACAATCCCTGATCTTAATTTTTTCGCGACTCTTTTAGCTTTTTCTGAGTCTTCTGTTTGTAAGTAATTTCCAAGACCATATTCCGTATCATTTGTAATTTTAATTGCTTCCTCTTCTGTTTCAAATGGGATTATTGAAAGAACAGGCCCAAAAATTTCTTTCTTAGCTATGTTCATATCATTTGTTACATCAGAAAATATAGTTGGCTTAATAAAATAGCCTTTTTCTAAATTGTTTGGAAGTTCAGGCCCACCCGCAGCTAACGTTGCCCCTTCAGAAATTCCATTTTTTATTAAATTAATAATTTTATCATACTGAACTTTAGAAACTACAGGACCAATATGATCTCCTTTTTTTGATGCTGCATCTACTCGAATTTTATTAGCTTCATCTGCAGCCTCTTTAACTGCTCTTTTATAAATAGATTTTTCAACAAGCATTCTTGTTGGAGCATCACATGACTGACCAGAATTGCTCATAACATTTCTTATTCCATCTCTAACAGCATTAGGATATGAGTCTGCAAAAACTATATTTCCACCTTTGCCTCCAAGCTCTAAACAAACTCTTTTAATTGTGTTAGCAGCATTTTTTGTAATTAGTTTTCCTGCTCTTGTTGAACCAGTAAATGAAATCATATCAATATCTGAGTGTCCTGATATTTCAGTTCCCGTTCCAGCCCCATCTCCATTAACTAAATTAAAAACTCCTACAGGGAAACCTGCTTCATCTATCATTTCAGCAAATAACATTGCAGAAATAGGTGATATTTCTGAAGGCTTAAGAATCATTGTGCACCCAGTTGCTAAAGCTGGAATAACTTTTAATGCTATCTGATTTATTGGCCAGTTCCATGGAGTAATTAAACCACATACTCCAATTGGTTCATGAGCAATATGATTATTAGATTTGGAGTCAAAACTTTCTTCAAACTTAAAATTTTTTAACCTTAATATAAAATCTTCTATATGTGACTGGCCAGAAGAGGCATGAACTGTTGTTGCATAATCGATAGGAGCACCCATTTCTTTGGACATTGCCTCAGCCATTTCATTAAATCTTTTTTTATAAATTTTAAGTAACTTTTCTAAAAAAATAATTCTTTCTTCCTTTTTAGTATCTTTCCAGTTGTCAAAAGCATCTTTTGCAGCTTTTACAGCAATATTTATATCTTCTTTTCCACCTAAAGAAATTATAGCAAATACTTCTTCAGACGAAGGGTTTATCACTTCAAAGTCATTTTTCTTAAATGGCGGAATCCATTTACCATTAATATAAAATTTTTTTTTATCTAACATTTTTTAATATAATTATCACAAAATTTATATTTCATATCCTTTTTCTTCAGGCTCATTATCTACTAGTTCTTCTGGAAAATTAGGAGCTCTAAAGTTAATATTAAATTTGTCTTCTAATCTTTTTACCACCATAGAAGACCAAGCTCTTGAACCATATTTTTTATTTGCATCTTTAAAAATATCTAAAACAAACGGTGATATTTCTAATGGTATATTTAGTTTTTTTGATAAATCATTGAATAGTGTTATATCTTTTTCAACTAAATCCATTGTAAAATTAATATTGTAAGATCCATTTAGTATTACTTGACTTTCTGTTTCATGAACAAATGAATTACCGGAAGACACCTCAATACCTTTGAATGTTTTAGTTAAATCCAAATTTGATTTTTTTGCAACTGACCAAGCTTCACCTAATGCAGCAAGATGAACAGAGGCTAAATAATTTGTTATTACTTTAAGAATTGAAGCTGTTCCGAGCGCTCCAGTATGTAAGATTTTATTACCCATTGAAGCTAAAACTGGCAAAATCTTTTCAAAAGCATTCCTTTCTCCTCCAACAAAAATAGCAATATTTCCAGTGGCTGCTCTATGACAACCGCCACTAACAGGACCATCAAGTGGAATTGCTTTTTTTTTAGATATAATATTTCCCAATCTTTTCACCTCAGCTTCATCTGTTGTACTCATCTCAAGCCAAATTTTATTTTTTGAAAGACCTTCAATTACTCCATTTTTACCCTCCATAACTTCTGAACAAATTTTTGGTGAAGGTAAACAAGTTATAATTAGATCTACATTTTCGGCTAATTCTTTTGGAGAAAAAATAATTTTTGCTCCTTTTGTTTCAAAATCATGTAATAAGTTTTTATTTAGGTCATTTACCGTCACATCGAATTGATTTCTTAGTAAACTTCCTGCTAATTTTCCGCCCACATTTCCAAGACCTATAAACCCAATTTTCATTTTTACCTCTCTTAATTTTAATGAATATTCTTTACCTTATGATATATTTCTTTTTTAAAAATGTATTCAACAAAAGTAGAACCAAAATACAATCCTAACCCTAATCCAAGAATAGGGTTAATTGCTCTAGCTAGCGATTTTATGATTGAAAAGGACTTTATTAATGTAATTAAAGACAAAGATATAGATTTTTTTGTTAACAGAATAGAATGTTACAATCCGCTTACTCGTGAAAATTTAATAAAAATGTCTGAAAAAGTAACTGAAGTCACAAAAGATATTTTACCTGATGAAAAAATTGATTGTGTCGTTTATGGCTGCACTTCTGGAACTATAGCGGCTGGGTATAATTCGATTGAAAATAAAATTAAAATAGCAAAACCAGAAGCTAAAGTTACAACTCCAAGTACAGCAGCAATAAAAGCATTAAAAAAATTAAACATCCAAAAACTTTCTATTTTTACTCCATATAGCAAAAAATTAAACGATGAAGTAGTTGCTTATTTTAAAAAGGAAAATTTTCAAATAGTTTCAAACTCTTATTTTGATATCCATTCGGATATTGATATTGGAAAAGTCGACCAAAATTATTTGTATGAAGTGCTATCAAAAATAGATTTAAAAGATGCTGATGCATTATTTGTCTCTTGTACAGCACTTCCAGTGCTATCAATAATTGATAAGTTAGAAAAAAAAATAAATAAATTTGTTTTATCTAGCAATCAAGCGCTAATTTGGGATACATTAGAAAGCATAGGAAAAAATAATTCTATAAAAGGTTTTGGAAGATTATTTTTATCAAACTAACCATGTTATTTACAAAAGCAGAATACAAAGAAAGATTAAAAAAAGTTCAAAAATCAATGCAAGAAAAAGGCATTGAGTTATTAATTTCTCAAGATACTAATAATATGAATTATTTAACAGGATATGACGCATGGTCATTTTATTATGCACAATGCGTAATAGTTCATGTTAATGCAGAAGAGCCCTTATGTTTTGTAAGAGCTCAAGATGCAGGCGGCGCATACATAACAACTTATTTAAAAAGAGAAAATATAATTGTTTATGAAGAAAAGTATATTCATACTTGGCCTATGCATCCTTATGATTCATTAATTGAATTAATTAAAAAAAATAAGTGGGAAAAATTGAATATTGGAGTTGAAATGGATAGCCATTATTTTACAGCATATTGTTATGAAAAATTAAAGCATGGCTTGCCTAATGCCAAAATAAAAGACTCAGAAAGATTAGTTAATTGGGCAAGACTTGTTAAATCTAATGCAGAAATAGATTTAATGAAAGGAGCAGCAATAATTTCTCAACAAGCAATGAAAGTAGCTATGGAAACTATTAATCCAGGTGTTAGACAATGCGATGCTGTAGCAGAAATTCAAAGAGCACTTTTTAGAGGTACGCCAGAAATTGGAGGTGAATATGCAAGTATAGCAACGCTTTTACCTACAGGAAAAGGAACATCAGCTTCACATTTAACAGCTACAGACAAAAAATTTGTTAATGGAGAAGCAACAATAATTGAATTATCAGGAGTAAATAAAAGATATCATTCTCCTATGGCAAGGACAGTTCAACTCGGACAGCCAGAACAAAAAAAAATTGATGCAATGAAAGCAACAAATGAAGCACTTGATGCTGGTATTTCTGTTACAAAACCTGGAAATACTGCAGATGATGTTGCTCAAAAATTTTGGGGAGTTTTAGATAAATACAACATAAAAAAAGAATCAAGAACTGGTTACTCAATTGGAATAGGGTATCCACCTGACTGGGGCGAACATACGCTGAATATTTATAAAGGAGATATGACAGTTCTTAAACCAAACGTATGTTTTCATATGATCGCAGTAATGCAATTTGGAGAATGGGGAGTAGAGGCCTCGGAGTCTGTTAGAGTTACTGAAAATGGAAGTGAATTATTCTGCAATTATTCAAGAGATTTACACATAAAATAAAAGAACTTGAAATAATTGTCTACAAATGTTTTAAATCCCCATGTCAAAGAACCAGCAATTTGTTAGATTTGATAAAGTAGATAAAAGCTATGATGGAAAAGTTTTAGTAGTTAAAGACTTAAATCTAGATATTGCTGAAGGTGAGTTCGTTACAATGTTGGGACCTTCTGGATCTGGTAAAACAACTTGTCTTATGATGTTGGCAGGTTTTGAAACACCAACAAACGGTGAAATTTATTTAGATAAAAATCCAATTTCAAATATTCCTCCACACAAAAGAGGGATAGGAATGGTTTTTCAAAACTATGCATTGTTTCCTCATATGACCGTTTATGAGAATTTAGCTTTTCCTTTAAGAGTTAGAAAAATACCAAAAGATGACATAGATAAAAAAGTTGATAAAGCTTTATCAATGGTTTCATTATCTGGATTTGAAAATAGAATGCCAGGACAATTATCCGGTGGACAACAACAAAGAGTAGCTGTTGCAAGAGCTTTAGTGTTTGATCCACAAGTAGTATTAATGGATGAGCCACTCGGCGCATTAGATAAAAATTTAAGAGAAAGTATGCAATATGAAATTAAACATATTCATGAAAGTATAGGTGTTACAGTTGTTTATGTTACACACGATCAAGGTGAAGCGCTTACAATGTCAAATCGTATTGCAGTATTTAACGATGGAAAAGTGCAACAATTATCGAGTCCTGATAAACTATACGAAGAACCAGTAAACTCATTTGTTGCAGAATTTATCGGTGAAAATAATACATTCTCAGGAGAAGTTTCAGATATATCAAATGGAAAATGTAAAGTTAAATTGAATTCAGGAACAGAAATTATTGCTAATCCTATTAGAGTGAAATCTAAAGGAGAAAAAACTAAAGTATCACTAAGACCAGAGAGAGCAATTATAGATCCTCAAAAAGGAATGGATAATAATCATAAAGGAAAGATAGAAGAAGTAATTTACCATGGTGACCACACGAGAGTTAGATTAGATTTGTTGGGTAATAAAGAATTTATACTTAAAGTCCCAAATAGCTCAGCAAGAATGGATATAAAAGTGGGCAATCAAATAAATGTTGGTTGGAATAGCCAAGACTCTAGAGCGTTAGACCCAAAATAAACTCAATCAACAAAATACATACTATTTAAAGGGTAATTTAACCTAATATGCTGGAAAACAGTGGTTGACTCCATTTTTTAGACTTGTTGTAATTGCTTTTTTAAAAAAACGTTTAAACGGAGGATAAATGAAAAAATTAAGTAAATTGTTACTTGTTCTATCTTTTGCTCTTTCTATAAGTTCATCTGCATTTGCTGTTACTATAGCATCTTGGGGTGGAGCATACACAGAGTCTCAAAAGTTAGGATATGGTGATCCTACTGCCAAAAAATTAGGCATAGAAATTAACTGGGTAGACTACTCAGGTGGATTATCAGAGATTAAAGCACAAAAAGAAGCTGGTGCAATTGTATGGGATATAATTGACGTATTTGCATTTGATACAATCAATGGATGCGACGAAGGTATATTTGTTGAATTTGATTTTGACAAAGACTTTCCAGCAGCTCCAGATGGTACGCCTGCAAGTCAAGACTTCTTTACTGACATGCCTAGTAAATGTGCTGTAGGAAATATTTTATATTCTTGGAATTACGCTTATAACAGCGACAATGTTAAAGGCACTCCAAAAACTATAAAAGATTTCTTTAACACTAAAAAATTTCCTGGAAAAAGAGCTATCTACAAA
>Ga0310344_10004004_pt1 | contig 10951 bp, 8 predicted proteins | sample HC15DNA20200_MG_FD_203801 | JGI IMG/M metagenome (GOLD analysis project Ga0310344, IMG submission 203801) | Marine microbial communities from station ALOHA, North Pacific Subtropical Gyre - HC15-DNA-20-200_MG | ecosystem: Environmental > Aquatic > Marine > Oceanic | place: Pacific Ocean: North... | reverse complement strand
TCTAGCGCACTTCAAAAGATCGGCTCCAATTGATCCCGGAGATTACGATCCATCTTCCCCCTTTTTGGACAAGGGGCATGGAAACATCCTTTTCCTCTTCCAGCCGAACTCTCGATTACTCTAGGAAGTCTTTGAGTTTCTTGCTCCGACTCGGATGACGCAGCTTCCGCAACGCCTTCGCCTCGATCTGCCGAATGCGTTCCCGCGTGACTGCGAACTCGCGACCCACCTCTTCCAACGTCCTGCTCCGCCCATCCTCTAGACCGAATCGTAGCTGGAGTACTCGCCGTTCACGGTCGTTCAAAGTATCAAGGACACGCTCGACCTGCTCTTTCAACAGCTGGTGGGACGCAGCATCGGCCGGGGCGAGCGCGCTCCTATCCTCAATGAAATCGCCTAGATGACTATCTTCCTCTTCCCCAATGGGAGTTTCGAGCGAGACGGGCTCCTGCGAAATCTTGATGATCTCACGCACCTTTTCGGGCGGGATCTCCATACCCTGACTGATTTCTTCGGAGGTCGGCTCCCTACCGTACTCCTGGACCAGTCGTCGGCTCACACGCAGTAGCTTATTGATCGTTTCCACCATGTGGACTGGAATACGGATAGTCCGCGCCTGATCCGCAATCGCTCTTGTGATCGCCTGGCGAATCCACCAGGTGGCATAGGTGGAGAATTTGTACCCTTTACGGTATTCGAACTTCTCGACGGCTCGAATCAGGCCAATATTGCCTTCCTGGATAAGGTCCAGAAGTGACATGCCACGCCCAATATATTTTTTTGCCACACTGACCACTAGACGAAGGTTCGCCTCCGTCAAATGTCGCTGCGCCCGGTTGCCATCCTCACGATAGCGACGGAATTGGCTTCGGAAGACGAGCTCATGGTTGCGCAACTCCTCCCGTACCCCCTCATCTCCAAGTCGTTCGGGTATAGCCGTGATTGGGATCTCCTCGCCCACTATGCGCACAGTCTCGGGAGGCAGGATCCGTGAATGTACGGCCAACTCCACAAGCGCGTCACGCACCTGCTGCGGCTCCTGCTCAAGCTTGGCGCTTATTTCAGCCAGTACGTCGGGGTCAGGCTCTCCCGCCAACTTCGCAGCTACGCCCAACTCCTCGTGACAGAATACGCCCAGCGCTGGGTTCTTAGGTACGTCAATTGAGGATGCAAACCGGGCAAGCAGGCTCTGACCTTTGGAGAGCCTTTCAAGCATGACTATGACAGCATCGTGGGCCGCTGGTTTGGATTCCTCTTGTTCCTCAAATGCGGCCTCCATACGCTTGATATGACGGCCCGCCTCCATTTTGCGTGCTAGGACTCGCTCATCCTGGGCCGTAAGCAGGCTAACGCGCCCGATTTCGCGCAAGTACATGCGCACCGGATCGTCCAGCATCTCGCCGTCATCGAACTGAGCATTTGCAGGTTGATCCTCGCCATCCTCGTCAGAGGACTCCTCCTGCCCCGCTGCAATTGCTAGCCGCCGCAGTACCTCTGGAAGCTCTGCTTGCCAATCATCGGAGTCACCGGTCTTGTCGGGGCGGGTGATAGTAATACCGCTCTCGGCAAGTGCCTCCGACAAGTCGCTCTTGCTGTCGCTACCGTCGCGATCAGCAAGGCCCAGTATCTGTTCCTCCGTACTAGATCCACGTCTCGTTCTTTCCAGGATGTCCTCCTCTAAACGCGCGCTTTAGCATATGGGTGCGTCAGCGCCCTCACGATGTTAAGTCGCCTTTGGCTAATTGAGGGCTACGATGATCGATTGACTTGAGCCTCTCGTTGAGCAGCTCCGTACGTTCTGATAAAGAATCGAGGTCCACTTCAGACCCATACTGCGACTGGATCGCCTCCAGCTCCGACAGCACCAACCGGCGTTCCAGCCTCTTGACACACTCTCCAAGACCTTCCTCTCGTTCCCAGTACGAGACTGGTTGAACCTCGTAACTAAGAATGCGATCGAACTCTTCTTGGAGCACCTCATCGAGATGGTCTCTAAGAGCTTCGGTCGGTACACCACGAGCTGCAAACCCGAAGATTTCCTTCACGTGCCCCTTGAAGAAGTGCTCTGGCGCTAATTCCTGAGCGATTCCCCAGAGTTCCGGATACCGTAAAAGAGAAGCCAGGCAGTACTCCTCAAGTGTCTCTCTTCCCACCTCCTCGAATGGTCCGGGTCGCCGCGACTGAGCCAACTTTTTTGCACGACGCCCCCCGCGGAAAGTCAACCCCTCGCCCAGAGCGAGCCTTATTACATTTTCATCCTCGTGCAGCATCTGCGCAAGACGGTGAACCCGAGCATTCTGTTCATAGATATTTGGAGCATTCTTTACCAGAGGTGCGAGCCGACGCGTGATCGCCTGTTTCCCCGAAGAAGTTGTGGCATCAAACCTTGAAGTTACAGCTTCAAATACGTACTCCACAACCGGACGCGCCGCTATTAGTAACTGGTCCCAGGTCTCCGGCGACTCCCGAACGATATCATCAGGATCCTTTCCTCTTGGTAAGTCCATAACACGGAGCTCTAACTGGCTCCGTTCTTCCCTGTCCGTGAGATGCGGCCCCGCTGCATTCCTGGCCGGGCGCTCCAGGATGTGCCAAGATCCCTCCAAGCTTCTAAGCGTCGCTTCATCACCAGCGGCATCAGCATCGAGAGCTAGAACAAACCTGTTGGCCAGTCGTCTGAGCGTAACAACCTGGTTTTCGGTCAGCGCGGTCCCCATCGAAGCAACAACATTCTCGAAGCCGTTCTGATGAGCAGCGATGACGTCCATGTACCCTTCCACAATCACGACTTGGCCAATCTCTCTTATCGAATCGTGAGCCCGATTAATCCCATACAGAACCGAGCGCTTCTCAAAGACCTCCGTCTGAGGTGAATTGATGTACTTCGGTGTCGAGTCGTCGAGGGAGCGTGCTCCAAACCCAATGTAATCGGATCGCGCATCCTGAATGGGGATGATCAAGCGCCCGCGAAACATTGGTCCGATGGAGCCATCGTCCCGCTTCCTAAACAATCCCGCCGCGACCCACAATCTCTCGTCATGGCCGTCGGACTTGAGCCTGGCCTCCAGATCAACTCCGGAAACGGGCATATATCCAAGACGGAAATCCTCGGTCGCCGTTTCGTCAATGCCGCGTTGGAGCAAATACTCGCGCGCTTCCGCCGCAGCCGGATCGCGCTTAAGCGCCGCCTGATAGTAGCTAGCGGCCGAGCGATTTATTTCCTTGAGGGCCTTGGACCTCTCCTGACGGGCCTTGCCGGCCCCGGAAGGGCTCACTTCGATTCCTAGCCGCGCAGCGAGTTGGCGAAGCGCTTCCCCAAAATCAACGCCGTCACGGCGCATCACAAAAGAATAGACGTCGCCTCCCGTGGCACAAGCACCGAAGCAATGCCAGCTTTGCCGGTCAGGAAAGACGAAAAAAGAAGGGGTGCGCTCATTGTGAAAGGGACAAGGTGCGGTGAAGTTACGCCCCGCTCGCTTGAGAGGAACTCCCTCGCCGATGAACTCGACAAGGTCTATACGCCCTTTGATGTCCTCAGCTGACGCCATGGCCTACCAAATCAGGTGAGCTCCAGCCCCAAAAGGAGCCTCGGTCAGTATGTTTTGACCAGCCCCTAGGCGGTCACCACAGGAAACGATAATGCTACACCTTCAGCTTGGAATCCCCTAGCTATAGAAGGATGAATTGCCTCTGCAACCCTTAAAGCATAACTGTCCGTCATCCCTGATACGTAATCTAGTGCCATACGCTCAGGCACGTCGATACGTTGCCGATATTCCTCAGGGATTCGCTCAGGGTATTTCGAGAAATACCCGTACAACAAGCGGATGATCTCCCTGGCCCGCTCTGCTTGTTTCGTCTGGCTGGCCGGATCATAGACCCGTGCAAAGAGAAAGTCGCGCATCCTGTTAGTCGCCTGACTCATCTCAGCACTCATGCACACTATGGGCCTTCCTATAGGCTGCCCTTCTCCCGTGGCAGACCAGGATGCTTCCATGATGTCCCAAGCCATCCTTGCCGACCAAAGATTCCGCTCGGCCCCCAAAACTTCGGTGACCTCGACTGGAATGTCGTCCTCCACAATCAGCCCCGCACGGACAGCATCATCGGTATCATGGTTTATATAAGCCAGGGCATCCGAAATCTTTGCAGTCTGGCCTTCCATCGTGTCCAGTTCCGGATTCGGCTTGCCCTCGATCCCCGACTTCCCTTTAGAGTGCCGCAAGATGCCCTGGCGGACCTCCCAGGTCAGATTAAGGCCTCGGCCCTCGTCCTCTAACTCCTCAATGACTCGCACGCTCTGTTTGTTATGCCGAAAACCGCCAAGGTGAACCTCAGACAGAGTGGCCTCGCCCAGGTGCCCGAATGGAGCGTGTCCCAAGTCGTGGCCCATACAAATCGCCTCTGTAAGATCCTCGTTGAGCCGTAGCGCCCTGGCAACCATTCGCGCCAACAGGGAAACCTCCATCGTATGAGTCAAACGCGTTAAATAATGATCACCGACAGGTGCCATGAAAACCTGGGTCTTGTGCATCAGTCTGCGGAAAGTCTTCGTGCGGACAATGCGCTCACGATCGATCTGGTACGGGTCTCGACCGTCCTCTACTTCCGGCCTTTCCCGACCACGGGACCTGGCCGGCACGGCCGCAAGCGGCGATAGAGAGGCGACGAGTTCGGTCGATCGGCGCTTCAGCGCGGTGACAATGTCGGGAACAAGGTTGTCGGCGTCCATCGAGCGAGTCTACAGAGAAGGAAGGAGACGGCCCGGCTTCAATCCGGGCTAGGTCGGGCAATCATAGCACCGGGTCCAATACCAAGCAATGACGACAGCTCACGGTTGCCGTGACGCCTTGAACCTGTTGGAGGGCGTCCGATAACTCTTTAAAGCAGCACATACCGGAGGAGCTTTGTTAGGATTGAATTTATGCGAGTCGATCTTCATGTCAAAGCTTTCCCCGATAGCGTCCGCGACAGTCGCGAAGAATATCTTCAAGATATGACCTTCCAAGCAATGTACGCTAGCGATAGTGCCAGGCTCGGCTCGGTTCCCGAACTGATCGACAGCATGGACCACAACAGCATAGATCAAGCAGTCCTCACCAGCATCGGATGGTCAGAACATGCGCACTGTGTTGAGATAAACGACTTTATTTTGGAGGCCGCTTCAGAATACAACTCTAGGATCGTCCCTTTCTGCATCGTAAACCCCCTAGCAGGACGCGACGCGGTATTAGAGGTTGAACGATGCGCCAGACGCGGGGCCCGAGGCGTCGGAGAACTACACCCTGACACACAGGGCTTCGATCTCGCCGACCAACGAGTTCTTCAACCCCTGATGGACACTGCACGTTACAACGAGATGCTGGTCCTCACACACTCTTCGGAGCCTGTCGGACACCAATACCCTGGGAAGGGCAACCAGCGTCCAGACGTGCTCCTCTCGTTCGCTGAGAACTTCCCTGATAACACGATCGTGATGTCGCACTGGGGGGGAGGTCTGCCGTTTTACAACCTGATGCCGGAAGTGCGAAACGCGCTCAGTAACGTGTACTTCGACACTGCCGCAACCTCATTTCTCTACGATGCTCGGGTCTTCGAATCCGCCGTGGGTCTGGTGGGCGCTGAGCGCATCCTTTTCGGCTCCGACTTTCCCCTCATCGCTCAGGAGAGAGTCCTGAAGGAACTCGACGATGCGGGCATTGATGCCGAAGCACGCAACTTGATTGCGGGGGGCAACGCAAAACGGATCCTTGGTCTTTGATGCACGTCTGCTGAGCTATTCGTCAAGCTTATTGGCAAGCCAAGCCCGCAACTCGGGCCCCATGTCAGGACGGGTTAGCGCCTCGCGGACAGACGATTTGACCATGCCCAGCGGAGTACCCGCGTCAAGATACTCGCCCTCATATTCAACCGCATAGAGGCCCCGTTCTTGAGCAAGTTCGTTCATAGCGTCGGTGAGCTGGATCTCACCTATGGCACCAGGTTTCGTCTCCTCGAGTTTAACGAAGATCTCGGGAGTGAAGACATATCGGCCAACGATAGCCAACCGTGAAGGAGCTTCGCTGAGTCTCGGCTTCTCCACCAATTTGTTCAGCTTGTAGGATCCAGAGTCAAGCCTTTCCCCGTCTACGACGCCATAACGACTCACGTCTCTTTCCGCAACCATGTTCACCCCAACGACGCTTCCCCCATACCGCTCGAAGACATCTATGAGTTGACGCAGAACAGGAACCTTGGCGTCGAAAACGTCGTCGGGCAGGATTACAGCGAAAGGCTCATTGCCGACTGCATCCTTCGCGGTCAGCACTGCATGCCCAAGCCCCAATTGATTCTGCTGGCGAATCGAGGAGATCTTGGCGAGAGAAGCAAGGCCACGGATCTTTTCAGCATTCACTAGATCGCCTTTGGCTGCCAACACTTTCTCTAGATCAAAGTTACGGCTGAAATAATCCTCCAACGACTTCTTGTTCTCCGAAGTCACTAGGATGACCTGTTCGATGCCAGACGCAACTGCTTCTTCAACTGCGTACTGAATCACAGGCCTGTCGACTATGGGCAATGCCTCTTTGGGGACGGCCTTAGTAACAGGAAGAAATCGGGTGCCCCAACCAGCCGCGGGAATGACCGCCTTGCGGATCTTCAAGACCTTGCAACCCCCCCAACGGCCCATTCCGTCCTGCACGATCTAGTTGAGTCTATTTGGGGAAGCAGATCCGACAGGCAACTAAGTATGGGTAACCGTTTAAGCACTGGACCCACCTTCGGTTTTGCTCCTTGCCGCCGGGATCTTCTTAGGCTGTTTCGGAAGCCAAGAGCGCTTCATCAAGTGCTTGCAAACCTTGAACATGCCTGGAGCTATACCAAATGTCCAGATATCCATAGGTGCAACTACTCTGTGCTCTACCAAACGAGCGTAGATGGAGGCAATAAGACCACCGATGAGGATAATGACCGCAGACACGTAAAGCCAGCCGAGGAGAACGGCAATTGAGGTGAATTCTCCGTAGATCTGGGAAACGTCCGCGCGCGCGCGGGTGTAGTAGAAGAACGCTCCTTTAGCTATTTCAAAGGCGAGAGATGCTACCAGCGCGCCAAAAAGAACACTTCTCACCTCCACCTTCGTGTTGGGCAAGAATCGATAAAGGATTACGAGGGCAAAGAAGCTCATAAGCCATGTAGCTACAGCTAGGTAGGCCGGCCCAGCTAACAAGCCGCTTACCTTGCTTGGGTCATTAGTTTGCACAAAGGCACGTATAGCCGTGTTGGAGATCAGGAGACCAGTAAACACGAGTCCGGCGCCAGCAGTAAAACTTAGGTCAATAATCCGTTCGCGAAGAAAAGGTCGCGGGGTGCGAACGTTCCATGCAGTGTTAATACCTTTTCGCAACGTTGCGAAAACCGCTGTGGAGGCCCACCCCAAACCGATGAGAGCAAGAGGCCCTGTTATGTCTGCCGAATCTACGGAGCGGCGCACCGCATCCGCGATTGTCTCCTGAGACACAGGGATAAATGTCCCCAAGGCCCTCTGCAGCTCGATCGCTTGAAGCGCGGTCTCGTTAACGAAGAAATCGAACGTCAGGATGATGAGGATCGAAAGCGGGAAAAGTGAGAAAAAAGAGTAGAAGGCGATGGCGGCTGCCATCTGCATGCTGTTGTTGGTTAGGAAGTACTGGGTCTGGCGAGCGCAGAAAAGAACAAAGGCGCCTCCACCCCTACCCAAATTGCTCGCGACCGCAGAGTCTTCCGGCCGCGTCTGCTTCGGCGGCTGCTCCAACACACTTGACAGCCGGTTCTTCATCCAGCCACTCACTGAACGCACGACGGCGCGTTCCCAGGTTACAGATCGGAGACCCGTCGGGAATCGTGACTCATTCTATCAAGAGAGTAGTCACAGCCGAGATTTGTCGGCCACAGTTCGGGCATCGGCGATTTACTCTCTAAGCACACTTTGCTGGAGCTTCCCCAAAGAGTTGACCCCCTCTGCAGCGAGCTCCAGTAATGATTCGAGTTGGTCTCTGGAGAAGGGCTCCCCTTCGGCGGTACCCTGAACCTCGATGAATCTGCCGTCTCCCGTCATAACCACGTTGAAGTCGACGTCTGCGTGCAGGTCCTCCTCGTAACATAAGTCCAACAAAGCATCGCCCAGAACAAGACCCACGCTCACAGCCGCCACAGAAGTCTTGAGGGGCATCACCTTGATGATTCCCTTCTTCAAGAGACCACTAACTGCTTGGTGGAGGGCCACATACGCGCCAGTTATCGCAGCGGTACGAGTACCGCCATCGGCCTGGATCACGTCACAGTCGACAGTTATCGTGCGTTCTCCGAGGGCGTCCATATCAATTACCGCCCGGAGCGACCGCCCGATGAGCCGTTGTATCTCAAGGGAGCGGCCGTCTCTGCGACCAACCTCCCGCTGTCGACGAGTGAGTGTTGACCGGGGCAGCATACCGTACTCGGCAGTAACCCAACCACGGCTCTGACCTCGGAGGAAGCCGGGGACTCCTTCCTCGACAGAGGCCGCGCAGAGCACCCTTGTATCGCCCATGTGGATCATGACAGACCCCTCGGCGTACGCCTGTACATCCAAGTTGATGCTTGCAGGCCTGGTCTCATCGTTTGCACGACCATCAATACGTGTCAGAGCAGTCCTCCTTCTTGATTGCCGCGAGATTATAAACCTACCCTCAAGTAAAACCGAGACGCGAGTCGGCCAAGCGCCAAATTAGGAAGCAGCAGAAACCTGGGGAAAGCGGCAAAGCCTAGGCCCATCCTCGGCAGGCCAAAAAACAATGCTTGTAACGCGGAGCCTACAGCGGTTAAGGGATTATTCCAATAGCGATGCTATTATGCGTTGCACATGGTTATGCTGAAAATTCTGCTCATCGCCGTCATTCTGCTCGTCGCCTGTACCGTGTGGCGAATTTTTCGTAGGCTTCAGAGCTAGACATGGCATTCCAAGAGCACCGCTCTCTCAAGAACAGCGTACTCCAGTTGATTGCAGACGGTGCGACCGGACCACAAGACGACAACGGCTTCAACGAAATAGCTCTCTCTCTCTTCCGTTATCAGTTCGAGATGAATCAACCCTATCGAGCGTTCTGCTCGCATCGCAACATAGCACCTAACATAGTCTCGCACTGGACCGAGATCCCTGCATTGCCAACCTCGGCATTCAAGGAATTCGACGTTGCATGCTTCGATCCAAGCGAGGCCCATACGGTCTTCGAGAGCAGTGGAACCACCGGGTCCAAACCCAGTCGACATCACATTAGCGATCTATCCCTCTATGAAGCATCACTCTTAGCCCACTTTAAACTCTGCATACTTCCGGATGGGAAGCAACTTCCCATGCTGCTAGTTTCCCAACCCCCATCGATGGCTCCTCGATCATCTTTGGTTCATATGCTGGAGACCGTGCGGATCGAACTCGCAGCAGAAGGAGACTATTACATCGACAATCAGGGGCTGCGATTGGACTCCATCTTCGAGTCGTTGCGCCGACAAGAAGAGGCATTACAGCCGGTGGCAATACTTGGGACCACGCTTGCCTTCGTGCACCTCTTGGACGCATGCCAGGAACGAACTCTACGCTTTTCCCTCCCCCAAGGTAGTCGGCTCATGGACACCGGTGGCTACAAAGGTCGGTCGCGAGAGGTGCCAAAACCTGAACTGCGCCGACTTTACTCTAGCGTACTCGGCATACCACCTACCCACGTAGTTAACGAATACGGAATGACAGAGATGGGCAGTCAGTTCTACGACACATCTCTCCTCGACCACCTCGGTGGCATAGCCCGCGAGCCACGTAAACGGGGTGCCCCATGGACCCGAACCACTGTCGTGGACCCAGAAACGATGACGCAAGCGGCGCCAGGACGGACAGGGCTGCTCCGTCACTACGACCTGACCAACGTCGACTCCGTCATAGCGCTGCAGACCGACGACCTGGGCGTACAAGTCGACAACGGCTTCGAGATTGTTGGTCGCGCCGCCGGTGCTGGTGCCAGGGGCTGTTCGATTTCCGTGGACACGTTACTCAGCCAAGCCAGGGGCTAACGGCAGACGTGGACACTACCAAGACGACTCCAGTCACTGCGTCTTTTACGCCTGCACTAGAGCCACCCGCAATACACGACCGCGAATTCGGTGAAGCGACTCTGCGCATTCCAGTTGTAGATAAAGAATTCATCGCGCTCGTCCGTGCACGAGTCGAGTCAGCCACAGATTCCCTTCCCCAACAGAACCGCATTGAGCGCGCAGTGACTGCGATCGACAAGGCGGTGAGTCGCTGGTGTCACCCCACCTATCCGCTGCGCACCTTAGCAGAGCAAACACTGCCTAAAACAAGCGGCTATACAGAGGAAATGATCGATTACGGATTGCCTCGGGTGCTAAAGGCCTTTCGTCGTCCTGGCCTCGAGGCCCTACTCGTACGCGAGCTCGGTTTGGCCTGGGCGGAAACCACTCTGCGGGGCCCACGGCTGATCACTCAGTTCCTTGCCGGCAATATTCCAGCCGTCGCTGCAGAAAGCATCGTACGAGCTTTGCTCCTTGGATCTGGAAGCATCTTGAAGTCGAGCAGCCGGGACCCTCTTTTCCCAGCTCTGTTTGCGCAATCCATCGCCGAAGCCGACCCCGGTTTGGCGTCTACCATCTCTGTGCTCTGGTGGAAGGGAGGCTCAGGCGCCCTCGACAAGGCAGCGGTCAGCTCCGCCGACGCCGTGGTGGCCTACGGGCGCAATGACACGATCAACTCTGTCGGCACGCTGGTAGCTCGAGAGACTCCTTTTGTCGGCTACGGGCCACGCATTTCCTTCACCGCAATCAGCCGTGAGGCGTTAAAGCCCGGGAACATTTACAGTTTGACGACCAGAGCAACTGAGGACGTGTGTCTCTTCGATCAACAAGGCTGTGTTTCTCCACACTCGATTTTCGTCGAGCGTGGCGG
>Ga0310344_10004003_pt1 | contig 10952 bp, 12 predicted proteins | sample HC15DNA20200_MG_FD_203801 | JGI IMG/M metagenome (GOLD analysis project Ga0310344, IMG submission 203801) | Marine microbial communities from station ALOHA, North Pacific Subtropical Gyre - HC15-DNA-20-200_MG | ecosystem: Environmental > Aquatic > Marine > Oceanic | place: Pacific Ocean: North... | reverse complement strand
GTATTCTGCTATGGCATATCCTGGTTCAGCTTTACATTCTCAATTCGACAAAAAAGATTTACCAAAAACATACACAGGATATTCACAACATTCTTTTGATTGTAAACCAATACCAACAAAGAATTTGACATCAGAACAAATACTTGAGTTTAGAGATAATTCTTTTTACTCAATCTATACTGATAAGGAATATAGGAAGTTTTTAGAATCAAAGTTTGGTAGAGATTCAATTGTAGAGTTGGATAAGGTTTTAAGTATTAAATTAAAACGAAAGATTTTAGGAGATAAACTTGATTAATAAAAAATACTTAATCACAAATGGATGTTCCTTTACAGAGGGACATTTGCTAGGTAACGATTGTGCTTGGCCAAAATTTTTGGGAGAAGAATTAGACTTAGAGGTCATAAATTTAGGAAAAGGTGGAACAGGTAATGAAATTATCACACAAAATACAATTAATTATAGTGTATTGAATCCTGATGTATCTAAAGATAGTCTATTCGTCATCCAATTATCAGAATGTTTGAGATACTTGATAAGTTGGGATGGTGTAGATAATTCTATGTATTGGCATTTAACACCACAACAATTTATAAGGAATAATGGATTTGATAATTGGGATTTGGACTTTCCAATAAATAAAGCAATTTACGATAGTAGGAATCATCTTGGACAATTTTACACAAATATTACTTTTAGTTTAATAAAAACTTATTGGAATATAATTAATTTTGTTAATTTTTGTGAAGGTAACAATTATTCATATTTAATTTTTGATGGGATAAATAATCATATACCATATAAAAAAGATGAGAAATGGTATTTATCTGGGTCTGGTGATTATGAAAAATATGAAATAGTAGTTGAGGAAACAGATAATCTTACAGAGTTCATAAAACAAGAACAAAGTCCAATATTGTTATATGATTTAATTGAATATATTAAAGATTTGAAGTATTATCATAATAGTCCTACACTTCATAGTTTTATTACTACTGATAGAGATGATGGATTGAATTCTGATTATCACGAGGGTAATCAAGGTCATCCCAATGAATTAGGTGCAAAAATGTGGGCAAAACACTTAGTCAAGGTTTTACAAGAGAAGTTTGATGAAATTAAATAAAAAATATCTACTCGCAAGTGGATGTTCTTATACGGAAGGACATAAATTAGGTAATGAAAGTGCGTGGCCTAAGTTTTTGGGAGAGGAATTAGGTTTAGAAGTTATAAATTTAGCAAAAGGTGGTAGTGGAAATGAATGGATTGTACAAGATACAATTTCTTATTCAACCTTAAATTTAGATATTGCAAAAAATAGTTTATTTGTAATTCAATTATCGGAATGTTTAAGGCATTTAGTTCATTTTGATTTAATCCCAAATTCATATGGAGATTTGACCAAAGAGGGTAGATACTATAACATCACACCTGGTCTTTTTCTTGGCCAAGGTGGTTTCTTAACCGATGATAGACCGACTGGTTGGAACGATGATGCTTTACATAGAACGATACAAAAAGGAAGTAAATATTTAGTTCATTTTTATTGTAATATTACATTTGCATTACTTAAAACTTATTGGAATATAATTAATTTTGTTAATTTTTGTGAGGGGAATGATTATCCTTACTTAATTTTTGATGGGTTGAATTCTCATATGGTAAAAAAACAGGACAATAAATGGATACTACCTAATACAGATCCTAATTCCAAAAGTGAGGAAGAACTTCAAATAAAAGTTGGGGATGCAAATGATATTGCAGAAATAAACGAAGATATGATTGAGTATATTGAAAATTTAAAATATTATTATACCGATACAACTATGTGGAGTTTCGTAAACGGAAATGATGATAGTGATGAATACCACAAAGGAAATAATAATCACCCTAATAAATTGGGTGCTCAGATGTGGGCAAAACATTTAACAAAAGTTTTAAAGGAGAAGATTAGTGAATAGAAAAGTATTAGTAACAGGAGCCAACGGAATGATAGGTCGTCAGTTGGTAAGATTATTAAAAGAACAAGGTGATATTGTAACCGAAACAGATTTACCTGATGACTTGAGAAATAGAGATGTGTGTAAAAGAGTTTGTGAGGGACAAGATATAGTATTCCATTTGGCAGGAATTAAGGGTTCACCTATAAGGTGTATGGAATCGCCAGCATCATTTAGTGTTCCTATGATTCAGTTTAACGCTAATATGGTAGAGGCAGCATATAATGCGGATGTAGAATGGTTTTTATACACAAGTTCAGTTGGAGTGTATCATCCAGCAGAAGTATTCGTGGAAGATGATGTTTGGAAAACATTTCCAAGTGAAAACGATTGGTTTGCTGGGTGGGCAAAAAGAATCGGTGAGATGAATGTAGAGGCATACATGGAAGAATATAGATGGAACAAATGTTCTATTGTAAGACCTGCAAATGTTTATGGTCCTTATGATAATTTTGGTGAATGGTCTATGGTCGTTCCATCACTAATCAAAAAAGCACATGAAAATGATGTGTTAGAAGTTTGGGGTGATGGTTCACCCATTAGAGATTTGATTTATTCTGAAGATGTTGCACGAGGTATGTTACATATGGTGGAGAACAAGGTTACAGAACCAGTAAATCTTGGGAGTGGAGATGGAGTAACTATTAGAGAAGTAGCAGAAATAGTTGCTAATTATTTTAATAAAGAAATAATATGGGATAAAACAAAACCTATGGGTGATTCAAAAAGATTGATGAGTATGGATAGAACAGAAAGTCATGGTTTCAAACCATCTATAAATTTTAAAGATGGGATATTAAAAACAATAGAATGGTATTTGGAGACAAACAGAAAAAAACTATGAATTATGTAAAAGAATATAATAAAAATGGATTTTGTATTATAGATGATTTTTTACCATTAGAAAATTACAGAAAGATTGTTGAATCATTTAACAATAGTAAATTTGTAGAGGTTAATTTCAGAAAAAAACAAAGGTATGGTCGTTGGAAGAAATTTGCAAATGAGTATTTTCCAACAGAAGATGAAATCTATACAAATTATTTTTGGTCAAGTAATGATATAGTAAATAGTGATAATTATAAAAAAATATTTTATAAAAATATTAGACCTTTATTTGAAGAGTTACATAGTGATGTTGGAATGTTTAGACATCAAGCAACAAAAATTAAAAATAACGGCCAAAATCATATAAGGTGTCATTATGATGATTATATGGGATATACAGGATATATATTATTTTTTACAGAACTTGTTTGGAAATATGATTGGGGTGGACAGTTACAGATTGTTTCTGATGGTGAAGTTAAAACTATTTTACCAGCACCAAACAAATTAATATTGATTAATCATTCAACAAAAATGCCTCATTGGGTAAATCCAGTAAATGTGTGGGCAAAAGAAGATAGAAATAATATAAATGGATTTTGTATTAAGAGTGATCAAAAACTACCTGATACTTGGGAGAATAGAGATGATTACGCAATATATTAAAATAGGAGAGAAAAATGCTTAAGGATAAAAGAGTCGTTGTAGCAGGTGGAAGTGGGTTTGTGGGAACGCACTATTTGCAAGAATTGTTATCAAGAGGTGCAAATGTTGTAACACACACTAACGAGAGACCACTACAAATACAAGATGATAGAATTGAGGTTTTAGAAAATATCAATTTAGAAAAAATTGATGATGCTAAAAAACTTATTGATGGTGCAGATTATGTAATTAATAGTGCTGGTAAAATAGGACATCCAGCAAATATACCATCTGATTTTCAAATCACATTAAATCAAGTAATAGTTCATACGAATGTATTGGAGGCAAGTCATCTATGTAATGTAAAGGGATTCGTAGATGTAAATAGCTCTACTGGTTATCCTGATAGACGATATCCAATAACAGAAGATGAGTATTGGGATGAAGAACCATTTATTTCTTATTATGGTTATGGTTGGATGAGAAGATATAGAGAAAAAGTTATGGAACATTGTTCTCATTTTTCTGATATGAAAATTGGAATATGTAGAGGAACTGCTATATTTGGACCTAACGATAATTTTAATTTAAAAACTTGTCATGTAATTCCAGCACTTATTAAACGAGTGTTGAGTGGTGAAAATCCATTTGTAGTTTGGGGAAGTCCAGATGTAGTGAGAGATTTTCTTTATGTTAAAGATGTTGTAAATGGTGCGTTGTTGGTATTGGAAAAGGGTGAATCTATGAGACCATATAATCTTGGTTATGGTTCAACTGTAACGATTGGTGATATTGTTGATACGATATTAAAAGTTACTGGTAAAACACCTAAAGTTGAATGGGATAATTCTAAACCAACCACGATTCCTTTTAGGTCTTGTAGCACAGAAAGAATATCAAAAGAACTTGGATTTCAACCAAAATATTCTTTTGAAGAAGGAATTAGAGAAACGGTAGATTGGTATTTGGAGAATAATAAATGAAAATTTTAATTACAGGTGGTGCTGGATATCTCGGTTCGGTATTAGTTCCTAAGTTATTAGATGAAGGATACGAAGTCACGGTATATGATAATTTACTTTATAATCAATTATCGTTATTGAATGTCTGTAATAATAAAAATTTTAACTTTATTCATGGTGATGTTAGAGATTACAATTCATTGATAGAACAGGTTGATAAACACGATGTTATAATTCCACTCGCAGCGATAGTGGGGTTTCCTGCATGTGATAGAGACAAACATTTGGCCACATCAGTAAATTATCAACATATACACGATATAGTAGATAATATTTCTACACAACAAATGTTATTGTATCCAAATTCAAATAGTGGTTATGGTTCAAAAGAAAATGGAGTTTGTACAGAAAAGGATAAACTTACACCCATTTCACATTATGGTCACACCAAGTGTGATGCAGAAAGTTACATTAAATCGTTCAGTAATGGTATAATATTTAGACTTGCAACAGTTTTTGGAATTTCACCACGAATGAGATTAGATTTACTTGTGAATGAATTTGTATATAAAGCCTTGACGGATAGATATTTGGTTTTATTTGAAAGAAGTGCAGTTCGCAATTATATTCATATTCAAGATATTGCAAATGTATTTTCGTTTATGATAAATAACTATGATAATTATAATGGAGAGATATATAATGTTGGTTTGAGTGACGCAAATTTAAGTAAACAAGAATTAGTGGATAAAATTCAAACCCATATCGGTGAATTCGCAATTTCTTATTCAGAATATTATGAAGATCCAGATAAAAGAAATTACATAGTATCAAACGAAAAGGTAGAATCTACGGGTTGGAAACCAAAATATTCTTTAGATGATGGAATAAGAGAACTTGTAAATGGTTATAAAATAATTATCAACAACGATTCGAGTCATTTTAGAAATGCTTTCCCACTTGGATATAGTAAGGGGTGGTAGTGAAATATAATGAAATAAAAAATCAATTATTTACTACGGGATACATTAAAATGGAAAATTGGTTACAAGATAATTTTGATAATGTTGATAATGCCTGTTTAAATGGTATAGATACAAGTGATATGATAAAAAATAAAGAGGAAATAGATGGAATTAAAATGTTCAAGGAAGTATTTCAATACGACACAGAACAATCCCAATCACAAAAATGGTTATCTTATAAAGTTATACAAAATGAATACTGGATAAGAAATCCTTTTGCTGGTGATGGTATGAGTCCTCTGAGTGATATTAAGAGAGATATGGATCAACATTTATGTTTATTTATGACAAGTTTATATGGACCCGAAATGAATATTTTTTATGTTGAGTCAAATTCTCATATACAATTTTATCCACCAGGTTCATATATAGACACACATACAGATGGTTCATTTAAACAAGATGGAAGAATTGCAGCATCTCTTTTGTTTCTTTCTGATAAAAATGGTGAAGGTGGTGAGTTAGTATTGGTAGATAGAAACGGTGAAAAAATAGTATATGAGCCTTCTTTTGGTGATTTAATTGTATTGGATATGTTAAAGGACAAAGGTATTTCACATCAAGTTACGGAAGTAAAATGGGATACGAGATTTGTGATAGTTTGTTTTTATTCAACTTACCTTTCTCAAGGTACAACGGTGAAAAAAATATTATGAAGAAAAAATATATTATAGGAAGTGGGTGTTCATTTACTAACAATTACAAAGTTAATATTGAAACCGAGCATAAAGAAGATAGATGGAAAAATGAATCTATTGAAACTTATACATGGTTTAGTTGGTTGTGGAATATTTTAGGAGAAAAAGATTATGAGTTCTACAATTATGGAACTGTAACAAATGATAATAAAACTATTTGTCGTAGTATTTTTTATAAAGTAAGTGATTTGGTTTTTAATAAAAAAGTAAATCCTCAAGATATAATTGTTATAGCACAATGGACTACATTGATAAGAAATTCTTGGTTTGTTTCACCTGATAAGTATGTTGAAAATGGAGAATATGATATAAAAAAATATACAAGAAGTAATATACAACTTCCACATACAACTGATTATTTATCATTCGAAGATAAAAAGTATATTTATGAACACGGATATTTTCACCTGACAGGTGGATATAATAAAACAGAACAGTATCTTGATGGTTATACTGAAAAATATTATAATGATATTTTATCTATAGAAGAAAGACATATTGAATGGTTTGATTCTGTAGTTGGGTTGATTAGTTGGTTGGAAAACTTAGGAATTGGTAAGTTTTATTCCTTTACTATGAATAATAATTTTTCTAAAAAGGCTTTACAAGGAAAAACACCACCAAATAATATTTGGTGGAATGGTGATATCTATGACCAAATGATAAAACAGAAAAAAATTGCTAACACCTGGGATGATGAGATTACTATATATGACAATCCCTATGTGAAAACTTATGCCGATAGAATAGATTTTGATAAGTATTTTTGGTTTTTTGAAGAGGAAAATTTACATAAATATGGTGGTATGATTGAATGGAGTATTAGGAATTTTGATGAGAATCAGAAAAGTGATTTACCAGTAGTATTGTGGAGAGAAATGAATGGTATGAATGAGAAAGAACAGAGAAAACATTTTAAAAAGGATTGGTATGGTCACACATCATCAATATTAACAAGAAAATTTACTAAAGAAGTCGTAATGAAAATAATAAAATAGGAGAAAATTATGAATTTTGACAATCCACAAGGATTTGCAGTAGATAAAAATGGCTGTGTCTATTTAGCAGATAAAGACAATTGTTCTGTCAGAAAGATAGAACCAAATGGTAACATTGTAACGATAGGTGAAGAGGGTTCATTCAATATTCCCTGTGATGTTGCAGTAGATAGTGATACGAATCTGTATGTTTCAATTACAGAGGATCATTGTATAAAAAAGATTACACCTGAAGGTGAGATTAGCACATATGTGAGTGATGGTTTGGCATATCCAAAAGGAATAGACATAGATGATGATGGTAATCTTTATGTGTTAGATTTTGGAAATAAGGTGGTTAAAAAAATATCATCTGATGGAGTAGTAGTTGAATATAGTGAAGGTAATAGTGAACCAAGTTCCGATGGGGAAAATAATCAATCTGAATCAGTCACTAAAAAAATAGGGTTTATTGGGTTAGGTAATATGGGTAAACCAATGATTCAAAAATTACAATCTGCTGGATATCAAGTAGATGTGTACGCAAGAACCGTCAGTAAGGCCGATGGATTAGATGTAACATTACACGATACACCAAAATTATTAGCTGATAATGTTGATGTGGTAATGAGTATTATATCATTTGAGGCATCTGATGTCAGAGAGATTAGTTTGAGTGATAATGGAATAATTCATACTGATAACAAAAATGTTATATTCATAGATATGAGCACAATTACACCTGAAAACAGTAAAAATATAGCAGACGAATTAAGACAACAAGAAATTCAAATGTTGGATGCACCTGTTTCAGGAGGACCTGAGGGAGCAGAATCAGGAACATTATATATAATGGTTGGTGGAGAAGATAATGTTCTTAATGAAGTCAGAGATGTTTTAGAGGTATTAGGTAAAGTTACTCATTTTGGTAGTAATGGTGCAGGAGAAGTTGCAAAAATAGCAAATATGGCTGATATTGAATTGTACATTGGAAAATAATATGAATAGTTTGGAATATGTAATTGATAAAATAAATAAATCAGAAATACAAACTCATCCTTGGGAACATCTTTACATTGAAGATATTGTTCCACAGGAATTGTATGATGATTTAAAAAAATACACTTTGTCTTGTATAGATGAGGATAGAATACCATATGAAAGAAGGCACGGATATCTTTTATCTCATATAGATAGTGATTATTTAGAAGATAAAGATTCTGTTAAAGAATATCACAATATATGGTGGAATGATGAAGTTATAGAATTATTGAAATCTAAATTTACGATGCAAAATAGTTGGTGCAAATCTGATGGTTCTCAACCAGTTACGGATTTTTGTATCAATTATGAAACAACCAAACAAGGTGCAGTTTATGGAATTCATTCTGATGGTTTTCCGAAACTTTTCACATCGGTTCATTATTTTGCAAATCCGAATGAAGATTTAGATCTTGGAACGGGTATGGCACCATCAAGTTGGCCAGATACAGTTTGGAATCAAGAAGATAGTGAAAACATTATAGCAAAATATTTACCAAACTCTATTTTTATATTCTCACCATCACCACATCCGAGAATGAGTGAAGTGGATATGAAAGGTCAGTCCGTAACATATGAAAATATGGCATCATTTGATAGATTTAATGATGATGATTATGTTCTTACTGCGACAAATCACTTTTTTCGTAATAAATCAGATAAGATTAAATTTAGGAGAGTAATTCAAAATCATTGGTTACTCGAACCAATGCCAAGATTTTGGTGTGGGCCATCAGATGTCGCATATGGGCCACCAAATCAGTTTAACCATGAAAAAAGAAATTAATAAGGAAAGAAAATGGAAAATACAATATATAAAGATGAATTAACCAAATCAATGAATTATTTGGCATCAAAAGATAATACAATATTTGTAGGACAACAAATAGTGTATCCTGGTAATCCGATGTCAACTACTATTCAAGAAGTTCCAACGGAGAAAATGATAGAAACACCCGTATTTGAGGAAGTTCAATTAGGGATGTCTACTGGTCTTTCAATGACAGGTATGTGTGTAATTACTTTTTATCCAAGATGGGATTTTTTAATTGTAGCAAGTAATCAGTTGATTACACACCTTGATAAATTCAGAGATATGACAAATCAAGATGCTCATGTTATCATTCGTGTTGGTAAGGGTAGTGATGTACCTTTAGATCCTGGTCATCAACATAAAGCAGATTATAGTGATGAATACAGACGAATATTGAATAGTGTCGAAGTTGTGAATTTTGATTCACATGAAAATATATACGAAACTTATGTAAGGGCTTATGAAAATAAAAAACCAATAATATTGACAGAATATCCAGAGAAATATTATGCATAATATGAAAGATTGGAAACCCGTAGATATGAGTTTCTATTTTGAAATATTAAATATACAAAATGATAATTTTGTTGAGGTTGGTGTAGAGGATGTTTTGAAAATAGAAAGGGAATTTGGTATTGATGCATATCATGATATTTTAGGAAAATACGATAAGGTAATTGTAAGTCAACAAACCGAAGCTTATGGTATGGCAAATAAGTTAAAGAATTTTTATGCAAATTTTGATAGTGATAAAATTTTTGTTATAAATGATGGATTTGTTTGTGAAAAATATCTTGATAGGATTTATCCAACCGTTCCAAGAGAAAATATTTTCTATAATCCTTTATTGTCGATTTGGCATTCTTGGAATCATGTATTGTCTGATAATAGTAGGATTTTGGCACATAGTTATGGTAAGTCTAATATTCGGTTGAGTCCACACGCAAATAAAATAAATGATGGATTTAGAAACATACATAATAATGATATTAATACTTTATGTGATTATGAAAGTAAAATGGACAGAGATTTTAAATTTATAGTATTAAATAATAACTATAAACCAGGTCGTGCACTATTTGTTGATGTTATGAGTGATTCGTTTATTAAAGAAAATTGGGTTTCTGCTAACTTTTTACAATCAAAGGAAAATGAGTTGAATTGGAATAATTACGATTGTAATAATTTTGAGGAAGAAATAAAAAATCCACAAGAAAGAGATGTTTATAAGTATATAAGAAAGGATGATTATTCAAAATATGAAAATGATAATACTGGATGGAATAGTTGTTATGAAATTATATGGACCCAACATTTAAATAAAGCATATATTCAACCTTATTGGGAAAGTTGTGCATGGACTGACGCAGTAACTGATGGTCATTATATGGTAAATGAAAAGACCTTACTTCCATTATTGATGGAACATCTTAGTATCCCACTTGGTATCTTTTATGTAGATTTTTTGGAAAAACTTGGATATGAATTTGTAAAGAAAATAGGAGATGTCGATATCAACGAAACAATATCACAGGAAGAAATTGGATATTGTGGTTATGGTAAAACTGATGAGGAAGAGCAAAAAATAACTAAAAAAATTAAGGATTGGAATTTAAATCTGTTCAATAAAATAAATAAAATTAATAATTTATATAGTCTTTCTGATATTAAAGATATATATGTTCAAAACTACGATACAATAAAACATAATAAGGAACTTGTAAAAAATCATGCAAGTGATAATAATGTCATTGATGAATTAAGAAAATGGATTTTAAATTAATATGATTAAATTTATAAAAAATAAATCATTGGATTTTAAAATGGGTGATATAAAATTTAAAGAAAAGAAACAACCTTTAGATTTGGATAAACATCCATATAACAAAAAAATTCCAAAACAGTATAGGGTCGCTTCGGAATCTAATCGTGTATTTCACGAAGATTTGCCGGGTGAGATA
>Ga0310344_10004002_pt1 | contig 10952 bp, 13 predicted proteins | sample HC15DNA20200_MG_FD_203801 | JGI IMG/M metagenome (GOLD analysis project Ga0310344, IMG submission 203801) | Marine microbial communities from station ALOHA, North Pacific Subtropical Gyre - HC15-DNA-20-200_MG | ecosystem: Environmental > Aquatic > Marine > Oceanic | place: Pacific Ocean: North... | reverse complement strand
TTTCCACTCCTTTTCAGAACGAAGATCCATTGGTATTGCCATATCTTTTGTCCATCGTGTGGTAAGTCTATTGTCTTTGTAAAAGTCTGTTCCACAATAAAAAACTCCGTCTTTTTTTAACAATCTATAAACTTTTTTTAGTGCAGGCTCCATTGGAACAGAATAATATAATGATTCCATTGAAAAAATAATATCAAACTTTCCAGTGTACCTCCATGACTCCAAATCAGTGATAAAATAAAATTCATTTTTTGATGTTTTCTTTTTTATTGCTTTTTTTATCATTACGCTGCTTTTGTCAATTCCAATAGCTTTAATGCAATTCGATGATTGTGAAATTTTACGAATTACCCAACCGTTACCACAACCAATATCTAGAAAGGTGAATGGTTTATCAAAAATTAATTTGTCTAAAAACTTGTTTACAGTTGTTCCATGACCTTTTTCCATTTCCTCAGCTCTTCCAGTCTTTGCCCACAAATCAAACAGTTTTGAAGTTTTATCCATGTTTACTCTTTTTTGTATCCATATTCGCTAATTATAGAATTCACATTATCTTCTGATTCTGCATTTTGATAATCCCTTAACAAATTCTCATTTAATTCTAGAAATGTATGTCCCCAGTTGAATTTTGCCAATAAATCAATTGATAACGATTCATTACCTAAAATGAATGCAGCCGATGCCAATGCTTCAACGGTAGTTAGTTTATTTATTTTGGAATAATTTACTGGATTACCAGCCAATAATGGTGGAAGTTTTCGTGGTATTCCAGAATACTTTTTTTCAAACATTTTTTCTGCTCTTTTCCATGAACAATCAACTGCAGTAATTGAATTAAATTTATTTTTTTCATTGTTCAGTAGTGTTTTTACTGCAAATGGGTGTAATAGAACAGTTCTGGAACGAATTGATGTTACTTTGTTTGCTAATCCAAATCGAACTAATTTTGCAGCGGTACACTTCTTAGGATCATCTTGATTATACATTAGAACATTGATTTGCATAAATTTTCAAAACGTGCTTATCTAAAATGTCTATTCTAAATTAACATATGAAATTTTATAATAAAATCTAGTTGGCTGATCGTCTTTTATTATTTCAACATTCCAATCCTGTATGTCAATTGCTGTATCAGTTGATTCAGGCAAAATAGAGAATTTTTCTAAGATGTTGCTTGGTCCACTATATCTAATCTTGTAATCTGTTTCATCAATAGTCACTATGTCATAAATTGCACCGGGTTTTCGTGTTGAATCTGTTACCATACAAGATGAATCCTGACCTATAATACATGCACCATTAGACGAAGAAACTTGGATGTTTACATCTGCTTCTTGTCCACGTGCAGCTGTGAATAATGAACCCTGGATTACACGTGGCGTGAGTTCAGAATCCTGAATTTTATTTTGATCTAGTGATATCAAAATACTTGAATCTGATATCCTATTGAATTTGTCAATTACTTTTTTTGCTGTAGGTGCTCCTTTAGTGACTTCCGATTCTTCAGTGACAAAGAATGAAGCTTCAGCAGTACCTATTGTTGTTGCACCACTTACTATGTATTTTCCAATTGAAGCTGAATTTGGACCAAGTTGATAATTCCATGAAAATGCATGTGCGGTTAATCCTGGTTCAGGAATGATCTTTGTTTCATTGACATCTACAAGACACTCTATTTCCAGACAATTGTATTCGGAAATGTCAGGAGTTGTAAGAGTTATCGTAACTGTATCATGAGTGTATGTATTTTGAATTTGTCCTGAGATTTGGACTATTTCGCCCAGTTTATACTCATTTTTATCAGTCATAATGATTAATTCAGGTTCAGCGCCTATGGGTATTGATGTATCAATAATTCTAAGTGTTTTTTCAAGCGAAGTTGTTTTTCCAGGTGCGTCATACAATACGGTTACAGGATATAATCCACTTGTGAAAAGCGTTTGCGGTAATTCAAAAATACCTACAAACTCACCGTTAGATTCAGGTAGTACTTTATAATTTAATTCATTAATACGTTTTTGTGTATCAGAATCTTCAGCACCTACGGATGAATCAGTATGTACTTCAGTATCTACAATCATGTCGTTTGCGTAAGGAATTGTAATGTAAACAAATGATACTCTCTTTGTGCTTTGAGCTGTTGATGCCTCATTGTTTTGCTCAGCAGAACCTCTATACGTATTTGCAGAGTCATCATAGTTTATCTTACCTTTAACAACTAATTTATCCGCTGGAGAAAAATTATAATTTTCTGTACAATCAATTACGTCCAAACCAGATTTGTAATCCCTCATAATGCTTGCAATGTTAGCATTTTTCTTTGTAGAATTACATAATTCAAATTCAATGGTTTCCTGATCTATAACTTCCTCTTCTTCTTCAACAGGACTGATTGTAAATTCAGAAGAACCAGATATCTTACCGCTTTGATAAGAACTTGCCTCAACTGTATAACTACCATAATCAAATAAAACAGAATTCAAAGAAGTTATAATCTCAAAATTACCTGCTTCGTCTGGAGATACTGTGAATACCAATGGTTCTTTATGATCATTAACTCCAGCAGAATTTACGCCGTACATTCCTGCAGATATAGTTCTACCATAAGAATCCTCGAAAGTGATTTTTACCAAGTCTAATGTTGGGTCTCTAGTGTTTTTTACAAAATCCAAAATTTGTCCTGAGATTATTATTTTTTCATTAAGATCATATACTGGTTTATCAAGATTTAACTCAAGTTGTGATACATCTTCTGTAGTTTGACTCATTGCAGGTAAAACAGTACCACCAATTAGTAAAACTGCCATTAGGCCAAATACAAGTGGGTTTTTCAACTGCATGCTATATCATCTTCATTAAATTAGCCATAATAGAATCAGATTGAGAAAAAGTTGATCCCTTAGTCAAAGTTGTATATCTTTCTAGTCTCAACAAGTAAATTTACGCATAATGATGTTTAAAGAACACGGAGAAATCATCTAATTTTTAGTTTTTTTAGCATCACAGTTTGGACATTTTTTGTTAATGACCCGCTCACCACATTTCACACATATGCCTTCTCCAACAGATTTGGCAATCATTTTTTTTCTACGACCAACAACAACTTTGATTCCAATGAAAATTGTTATTGAGATAATAATTGCATAAATTGGTTGGAGGCCAACACCAATCAGACCAATTAGGAAAAATAAAATTCCGGCAATAAGAAGTATTTCTCGTCTTGGAAATGTCATTTTATGATAAATCTAATAGAATTCGTTAAAAAGTTATGCCAAGACTCAGAGCCAATAAGATTACTTCATATTAAAGTCATCACTCTAACTCTTCTTCATTGTCTGGCAACTGGTAGAAATATTCGTAGTATTAAAATTAAATGGGAGCGGCGAGATTTGAACGCGCGACCTCTGCGTCCCAAACGCAGAATCATACCAAGCTAGACCACGCTCCCAGCGAACAAAAACAAAAGCCCAATTTAAGACAATAGATTTTAAATGAGATAAACAGAGAACTCGCATGGTATTTGATGATTATATTAAAGCAGGTAAAATTGCTGGTGAGGTTAGAGAAAACGTAAGAAATACAAATTGGGTTGGAAAGACAGTTTTTGAAATATGTGAGTATGTAGAGGGTGAGATTAAGAAACGTGGTGCAAAATGTGCATTTCCTGTTAACACTAGTATTAACGAGGTTGCAGCTCACTATACAGCAGAACCTAATGACGATCTTACAATAAAGGATGATGACTTGGTAAAAATTGATCTTGGTGCACAGATCAATGGTTACATAGCTGATACCGCAGTAACAGTTTGCTATAATCCAGAATTTGATAATCTAGCTCAAGCTGCTGAACAATCATTAGATAATGCAATGTCTATGATTAAAGTTGGTGTAAAATCCAGTGATGTCGGAAGAGTTATAGAAAAAACAATAAAGCAGATGGGATTTTTACCAATTGCAAATCTTAGTGGTCATTCATTAGATCAGTACACAATACATGCTGGTAAATCAGTTCCCAATATTTGGTCCATAGGTTCGTTCACTTTTAATGAGAATCAGGCATTTGCGTGTGAACCATTTGTTACAACAGGTGAAGGTTTAGGTTTTGTTCATGAAGGAAAAATAAAGAATATTTTTGCATTATCGTCTAGAAAGAAAACAAAAAACAAGGAAGCCGATAAAATGCTAGATTACATATGGCAAAATTTCAATTTACTGCCTTTCGCCTTAAGATGGCTAACTAATGAGTGGGAAGAAAAGGAAGCTAGAACTTTATTAGAAATTCTAGTAAAAAAGAAGGCGGTACATGCATATCCGGTCCTTGTGGAAGGTAACGGTCAAAGAGTTACACAGGCGGAGCATACTTTTATCCCAAATGAAAGTGGTGTTACCATCACAACTATTCAATAGTTTTTCCAAAAATCATTGTTATTAACAAATTACCATCGCATTCACTACATTTACCACCATTCTTAAAGACAAAATCAGATGATTCAAATTTCCTTTTTGTGATATTTTGACATGATTGACATTCTATCCATGTATAACATGTGGTTAATTTTCTTTCAGAATTTCTCATTGTCCTACACCCAAAGTATTACCTACACCTACAATCATTACAGTTTCTCCAGATTTTGAATTTTCTTTAATCATTTCATAAATTTGATTTCTGACAGTTTTGGCTTGTTTTGCTATATCTTCTGACATTAGTGTGATTGCTTCATGAATTGTTTGTTTGATAACTATAGCTAACACAGGAATGCTTTTTTCTGTAGCAACTTCTTCAATCTTAAATCTTTCAGTTCCAATACCACCAATTGCTGCACCAAAACCTTTTGCAATAGATGCAGAATCTTCTCCTTCTAGTTTTAACGCTGCATCAATCATTATGATAAGATTTGGTTTCTTTTGAGGAATTATGTTTTGTAATGCTTCACCAGGTCTTCCAACTGTAGCATTTGGTCCTTCAGCTTTTACTAAAATTAGATCTCTCCCTTCAAATTCAGATTTTGACCATACTGTCTCAAATGCAGCATTTTGTTTAGATACATTAAGCATCATTTCTCCAACAACCATTGGTCCAATTCCATCTCCAATTGGTTGCCCATCTTTCAATGATTCTACTGCGTCCTTTAATGCTTCAGCCTCTTCCATAATGAATGGAATCATCATTTGTAACGGCAAAATAAGTGGAAAGTTTTTTTGCTTTTTTGCAGTGAGATATAAATGTCTTGTAACTTTATGGAACATTTGTAATGATGTAACAATCTCTAATAGATTTTGCACTTTGGTAATCTCAAAATCAGAAATTTCATCAAACATGTTACTTACTTGTAATCTTGTAAAATCTTCTCTTGAATGAATTAGATGGTTAATCTTTGGGATTATTCCATTTGGATCTAAATCAACAGGTAATATTGTAAAGTATTCAAGAAAACTATCAATCTTTTTTACAGGATCGTCTTTTGGTTTTAAATTATTTCTGATATAAGTAATTAATTTTTGTCTTGATTGTTTTTTAAATTCCTCTAATTTTGATATGTCTTTTTTGATATCATTTGCTGAAATGTATAATTGAATCCGTTGACCATAAAACACAAAGATGATTATTGGTATAATCCAAATAAGCATCATTAATGGATTTGATTCTTCGCCCATACCAAAAAATTCATCTAAATCAAAGTTTGTGAAATCCAATAATCAGAAACAATAATTTTGTAAATTAAAGCATTCGTATCTTTATTATTTACTTTCCCTAATGCAATACTGGATGAATTAATGAGTATTTTTATTAATGAACTATTTTGATTCAACATTATGCCTCAAACAAAGCCTATTGTGAGTATTGAGAATGTTGTAGCATCAGCCACTGTTAATCAAAAAATGGACTTGAATGATATAACAAAGAAATTTCCAGATGTTGAATATCATCCTGAACAATTTCCAGGCTTAGTATTTAGAATTCGTAGTCCAAAAACGGCTACACTGATTTTTAGTTCAGGGAAAATGGTCTGCACTGGAGCAAAATCAGAAGAGATGTCAAAAACTGCTGTAAAAACAGTTGTGAATAAACTACGGAAAGGTGATATCAAAGTGAAAAAAAATGCAATTGTAACAATACAAAATATTGTTGCATCAATTAATCTTGGTGGTCGAATCCATTTAGAGCAAGCAGCTAGAACATTACCTAGAAGTATGTATGAACCTGAACAATTTCCAGGATTAATTCATAGAATGCTTGATCCAAAAACAGTGATTCTTTTATTTTCATCTGGAAAATTGGTTTGCACTGGTGCCAAAAAAGAACCAGATGTATATCGATCAGTTAATAATCTACACGCATTATTAGAAGAAAAAAAGCTAATGATGTATGAATAAATAATTATTTAATTTTTGTTCCGGGAGGAACTGAACTGTCAACTGAAAGCCAAAATGGTTTATCATCAAGGTCTGCAGCTAATAGCATGGCATTTGATTCTACACCTGCCATTTTCTTTGCTTCAAGATTTGCTACTACAACTACTAGTCTGCCAATCAGTTCATCTGGTTCATAAAAATTTGCTCCCCCTATTATGACATCACGCTTTTCATCTCCTAAAGAAATTATTCCTTTAATGATTCTAGTCTTACCAGGGATACTTTGAGTAGATTCAATTTTTGCAATTCGTAGATCCATTTTTGAAAAATCTTCATATGAGATTTTATCCATATTGATATGAAAAAATTCCGTTTAAAATGAATTTCTAAATCAAGACTAATATTTTCGATTCTAGTGTGGCTTTTATGACTGAAATAAATGCATCAGTAATTATTAATTCAAATGTTGATAGGATCTGGGACATAATTTCTGATATCAATAACGAACCAGAGTTTTGGAAAGGTACAAAATCTATTAGAAATATTTCACAGGAAGGTAATACAACTAAGAGAGAAATTACTATTGCATTCAAAGATAAAAAATGTATGCAGGATGTAACATTATATCCCAAAGAGAAAGTTGAGGCTGTTTTTACAAAAGGAATAATCGGTGGTAAAAAAACTGTTACAATACAACAGACCGATAATGGGTGTAAACTTGAAGCTAATTGGGATATCAAACTCTCTGGAATGATGGGAATGTTTACTGGAATGATAAAAAAGCATATCCAGAGTGGGACTGAACAAGCTCTAATAGAAATAAAAAGAGAAGTGGAGAATTAATGCCTGACATTGCAATTGATGTCTTTAATTATATTTTTACAGCAATACTAATTGGAGTATTTCTAACATGGATTTCCCTTATCTCCTCAATGTACAAATCTTTTACAAAAACACCATACCTTGATAAATTTGAAAATTCATCTAACCAATTTCCTAAGGTCTCAATAATTTTACCTGCTCGAAATGAAGAAAAGTTTATTGGAAAATGTCTTGAATCATTTGTGAATCAGGATTATACTAATTATGAAATAATGGCAATAGATGATTCTTCAGATGATAAAACTTGGGAAATAATTGAAAAATATGCAAAGAAAAGTGATAAAGTTGTCCCAATAAAAGCTGCAACGAAGCCTGATGGTTGGATGGGTAAAAACTGGGCTTGTATGGAGGGTTTTAAACGTGCAAGTGGTGATCTGTTATTGTTTACTGATGCTGATACAACATACTCAAAAAAAGTTCTGTCATTAGCTGTAGCACATCTGCTTTCAGAAAAACTAGATGTTCTAACAGTAATTCCTAGGCTACTTTGTTTAGATAATATTACAAAAATTACACTTCCTATGCTATCAACATTTTTGCATTCACGTTACTCTGCACTAAACGTCAATAATCCAAAAAAGGGAATCGGGTATTTTTTTGGAAGTTTTTACATAATAAAAAAAGAGATTTATGAAAAAATTGGAACACATGAAAAAGTAAAACATGAAATTATCGAAGATGGTGCATTAGGTAAAATTACAAAAGAATCAGGCTTTCGTCTGAAAATGGTTAGGGGTGAGCACTTACTGGATGCAGTTTATTCGAGAAGCCCACAAGAAATGTGGAATGGATTAGAAAGATTGATGGTTCCATTATATCATCAGAATAAATCATATGCAGTAGGAGTGTTTTTTGCAGTTTTATTCATACTTTTCATTCCAATTCCATTTTTAATATACTCTTTAGTTTTTGTATCACCAGACATCTACACTTCATTTCTTGCACTGTTGATATCTGCAATTTTTTCAACCGGCGCTATTTTCATAGCAGCGTTTATGGAAACCAAAATGGGGTTAAATCTAAATTCTATATTTGGATTCTTTGCACCAATTGGTGGTTTGATTGTCACTTGTGGGTTTCTATCAGGCGTACTTCAAGCAAACAAATCTTCCGCAGTTTCATGGAGAGGTAGAAGATATAGTGTTAAGGAATTCTCACAGAATTATATCAATCTCTGATTATATTTATCATAAATCAGTAAAGGTTATACTAACTTGAAATGATTTTTTTTTATTGGTGAATAATGGAGTTGTAATTGGTAGTGTTATAGCAACTATTGCAGTTGTTTCTGCAATTATTTTTTCACTAAGTTCGGTAGTAGAAATACCAAACTCTGAATTAATTGTTAGCAATGGAAACCATCTAGAAACAGTTGGTGAAGTAACATCAATTCAAACTAGTTCCAAGTTTTCTTTAATGGAAATTTTTGAAAAGACTGAAGCCAGTGTTGTCCAAGTAAATGTAAGATCTGCAGATGGTCGTATAATGCCAGGAAGTATGGGTTCTGGTTTTGTGTACAGTGATGATGGTTACATAATTACTAATAATCATGTTATTGATAATGCAGAAAAAGTAACTATCACATTTCTAGATGGTGAATCATATATCGCCCAGATTATTGGAACCGATTCAGATCTTGATCTTGCAGTCTTAAAGGTCCAACCAGGATCTACATACTTACAACCAATTCCAATTGGTGATTCATCACAATTAAAAGTTGGACAGGAAATTGCTGCTATTGGTAATCCTTTTGGTCTTTCTGGTTCTATGACGTCAGGAATTATTAGTCAGATGGGAAGATTACTTCCACAGGATTCAGGTTATTCCATACCAGATGTTATTCAAACAGATGCTGCAATTAATCCTGGAAATTCTGGTGGTCCACTTCTGAATATGAAAGGTGAAGTTGTTGGGATAAATACTGCAATACAGTCTGCAACAGGTGAGTTTACTGGTGTAGGGTTTGCAGTTCCATCCAATACTGTGAAAAAAGTCATTCCTGTTTTGATTGAAGATGGTATTTTCTATCATCCATGGATGGGAATTTCTGGATCTGATGTTGATCCTGAATTAGCCAAAGTGCGTGAACTTAACAGCTCAAAAGGATTTCTTATTGCTACCGTAATTGAAGGAAGTCCAGCTGAGGATGCTGGATTGCAAGGAATTACTATTACTAAAGAAATTGATGGTAGAGAATATCCAATGGACGGAGATATAATACTAAAAATAGATGATGTAGTGGTTAGAAAGATCTCTGATATCCTAGTTTATCTACAAAGAGAGAAATCTATTGGGGATGAGATGATTATGACAGTTAATAGAGATGGTATGCTTATTGAAAAAGTGTTAGTACTAGGTGAAAGACCCCTAAATTAGTAAATTCTACAAAATTAAATAGTCGTGACAGATTTTTTTTATATTGAGTAAATTAGAATTTGGGCTAGAATCACTTCAAATGGTTTTAGATGGACATGATTTAAAAAAACAAGATGCGCTGGACCTAGTCACAAATCTAAAAAGCAATTCAACATTTATTTTTCAAACAGCTAAAGAATTGAGAAATGCCAACAAAGGTAATGTGATAAGTTTTTCTAAAAAATCATTTTTCAATATTATTAATCTCTGCCGAGATACATGTTCATACTGCACATACAAGTCAGAACCAAATGAATCAAAAATTTCTATGATGGAACCAAATAATGTGGTTGAGTTAGCGAAACTTGCAAAAAAATATCATTGTACCGAGGCATTGTTTGTAACAGGAGAACGACCTGAAGATAAATATCAACTAGCTAGAGACTGGTTAAAAAAGAATAATTTCACATCTACCGCAGAATATTTGGTGCACTGTTCTGAAATAGTACTTGAGCAAGGCGTTTTTCCGCATACTAATGCAGGAAACTTGACAAAAAATGAGATGCGTGAGTTGAAGAAAACAAATGTGAGTATGGGATTGATGCTAGAAAATGTCAGTGTTAGGTTAAGAGATAAAGGAATGCCGCATGAAAGTGCAATTAGTAAAGAACCATCAGCACGACTTGAAGTATTAAACAATGCTGGTGAATTAAAAATTCCAATGACGACAGGAATTCTTGTAGGAATCGGTGAGACTGTTGAAGAAATAATTGATTCAATTTTTGCTATAAAACAAATACATGAAAAGTTTGGAAATATACAGGAAATAATTTTACAGAACTTTCTGCCAAAGCCTGATACAAAAATGAATGATCATGAAACACCATTAGATCTGTATTTTAAAACTGTGGTTGCACTATGTAGAATTATAATGCCTAATGCAAATATACAAATTCCACCTAACCTTTCACCTTATTCATATCAAGAATTTTTATCAGTTGGTATCAATGACTGGGGTGGAATTTCTCCAATCACATCTGACTATGTAAATCCAGAGTGTGGATGGCCGGAAATTAACACTGTTGAAGAAAATTGTAAGAAATTAAATTTTCAACTAAAAGCAAGATTTCCGGTATATCCAGAATTCTTTCCATTAGTAGATAATGATCTAAAACAAGAACTATCTTTAATTGCAGACACTGATAATTATGTGAAGGAGGATTATTGGCGATGAGTTTACAGAATCAAAAGATAGACAGTCTTCTAAAATTTGCTGATCCAGTTATTGCAAGTGTTTTAGATAAAGCACTTTCAGAAAAAGAAATCTTACCAGGTGAGGCACTATCACTTTTTGATGC
>Ga0310344_10004000_pt1 | contig 10955 bp, 10 predicted proteins | sample HC15DNA20200_MG_FD_203801 | JGI IMG/M metagenome (GOLD analysis project Ga0310344, IMG submission 203801) | Marine microbial communities from station ALOHA, North Pacific Subtropical Gyre - HC15-DNA-20-200_MG | ecosystem: Environmental > Aquatic > Marine > Oceanic | place: Pacific Ocean: North... | reverse complement strand
GATTGGCCCCTTCTCGATCACCGCGACATTCGTGATGCCGTGCTCCTTGGCAAGATAATGGGCAGTCGCCAGACCGTGGCCGCCTCCGCCAACGATAATGACGTCATAAGACTGCTTCGGCTCTGGGCTACGCCAAGCCTCGGCCCAATTTTTGTGGTAGCCGCGCGCATTGCGCGCCAAGCTGAAAATCGAGTAGCGCTTATTTTTGTTCATCGCCTCGCCATGGACACACTGCCATCTTCCAAAACAGGCACCGCGTCATCATACCCAAAACATCGCACCCGCATAGTGTTCGCGGGCAGAAGCTGGGCAAAGATTTTCCTAATCGTTGGCGAAGGCTTCAATGCCGTCAAGATAGGCAAGCACATTATCCAGAGGCTCAACGTCGCCGAACTTAGCGTCGATGTCAAAGAGGTTCCACTCAACCACGCCAGGCACTCGGTCGCCTACCCCCTCGCGCACAACAATGGGTCGGAATCCGTCGGCGATGGCGTCCTCGGTTGAATGGCGCACACAGCCGGCCATGGTAACGCCGGTGATGATAACTGTATCAACGCGTTGGGCGCGTAAATAACCGGCAAGATAGGTGCCATGAAAGGCGCTAGCACGCTTCTTGACAATTACCTTCTCGCCGTCTTGCGGCGCGATACGGTCGTCGATTGCCGCCTCCTCGCTGCCCTCGAGCAGAGTTTCGACAGGAATCTTATGATGCCATAGGCCCGTGTCGGCGTGCTCTCCCTTTGGGTCCTGATAAGCTGTGGAGGTGTAGACAATAGGAATACGTTTGGCTCGGGCAGCCTTAAGAAGAGCCTGATTAGTCGGTATAATTGTATCCATATGATCACAAGTGAAAGCATAGCCCGGCCTAGTCCATGCGTTAGCCAGATCAATGATAAGAAGCGCCGGGCGATTGCCATAACCGATGCGGCGCTGAAATCCTCGTGTCTGATAAATATCAGAATCAGCCGCGAAGATGGTCTCCAGGGCCTGTTTTACTTCCGGGCTCGTGACCGCCATAATTGTCTCCCAGTTGAAAATCTATTGTGATTGCACGGAAGCTAGCGCGGCTTTCACGACACGTCCAATATCAATTTATTTTGTTTGGTAGTGCTCTCACAGAGGCTAGCGATCACAGGCTTCTGTCTGTCCGACTGCAAATAGTATATTTTTCTTCGTGGTAGAGAGAGGCCACGGTCTCTGACGCAGTTTGGTTGCTGGGAATGTAAACTTGATACTGGCGTCTAAAACGACCCAAAACTTGTGAAGATAATTCTTTGTCTCCTTTTTGAACGGTAATTTGGCGGTTAAGATGGGGAACGACTTCATTCTCTCGAGAAAGAGGTTGTCATGTTCAAAAGCCCTGATCGGCGCAAATTTTTAATTGGCCTGCTAGGCTTTTCCCTGCTGGTCACAACTTCTGTCGTTTCGAGCGTGGCAGTAACTCGAGGAGACGACGAAGAAGAGCGGCGCAAAAACGCCGAAGAACGCGAGCGCGAACGCCGTAAAGATGAAGAACAAGATGCGCAAGAACGGCGTAAAGACGCCGAAGAACGCGAGCGCAAACGCCGTAAAGATGAAGAACAAGATGCGCAGGAACGGCTTAGGGACGCGGAAGAGCAGCAGCGCGAACGTTTAAGCGACGATGAAGAGAAAGCACGAGAGCGGCGCACAATCGAATCGGATGGAAAGCGGGCAGCCGAGTATCAACTGCGCCAACGCCAAAAGCGAAAAGATATGAACTCGCGGCAACGCTACAAACGCGAAAAGGCGCGTGACAGGTTCATACAGAAATATGAATTACGCGAACGCCGGCAGAAGCGTAAAATTAATATGCGCGAATGGAGAAACAACCAAAGCACTCGCAAAATGGAAGAGCGACGAAACCGGAAGTCAGAAGACCGAGCGCGGCGCAGAGATGAGAAGAAAGCGCGCAGGAAAGCAAATTAGAAATTGACTTGAACTTAGGGGGTGGAGTCACCACTTGTGCGTTTGGCACGTGCAACAAGTGCCGGGCGAAGGATAATAAGAGCTAATCCCGTCAGCATGAGGGCTCCGGCAAGCCAGACATAGCCACTATGGCGCTCTGCGAAGAATACCATGCCCCAAATAATGCCACCGAAAACGCCAACAACATTGATTGTCGAGAGCAGGAAAGCGCCGGTACGCTTGACGATAAAATAGAATAGCGGCCACATGATGATGTTGATCGCCACGGCACCCGTGAGTGCAAGATCGCCATCAAGATTGGGCCCGGGAAAAACATATATCTGCCCGGTTGCTAACATCAGCGGTAAAAGCATCAATGCGCCTGAGAAGAGAATGCCGACGGCGAGGGCGAGAGAGGGAGCGTCCGGCGGGCGATGAATCTCAACATAGACGTTGAGCCCGGCGAAGCAGACCGGCGCGAGGAGGGCGAGAAGGAACCAGCCCGCCATATCAGCACCGGGTAGGCTGCCAGAAGGCACTACAATAAACAACACGCCTGCAACTCCGAGAACGAGCCCGACGATGCTCATCATGTGAAAGCGCTCGAGCCTGGAAAGCAGAGAGAAGAGATAGGTAAAAGCTGGGGTCAGAATCACAAGCAACACAGCGACACCAGATGGTAATTTGGGCGCAACGAACGCAAGAAGCGCGAAGGGGAAAGCGAAGCCTAGCGCTGCCGCCACGCCATAAGCTTTAAGATGCTCCTTGTTGAGACGCGGCAGCTCGCCACGGATAGCAGCGAAGGGAAAAATGATCACGCCGGCACCAAGAGCATACCAAAATACATAGGCGAAGAACGGCAGGCCGGCCTCCGCGGCGATTTTGTTGACCGGAAAAATGAAGCTGAAATTGATACCACCGAAAAAAATCAGTAGCAAAGACACAGCCAGCCGCCCGCTCCGGCGGGCGAGAATCTCAGTCGAAGTCGCTTGCGTCATGGCGTTCGCGCAGGCGGTATTTCTCATTTCCAATTGTCTTATTGACCCGCCGGCCGCGCGACACAGCGGGGCGTTCCTCTAAGTCCCGCGCCCAGCGCACTATATTCTTGTAGGATTCAACATCTAAGAATTCCGCCGCACTGTAGGAATTATGCAGTACCACATAACCATACCAGGGGTATGTGGCTATATCGGCGATATTGTATTCGTCGCCACAGAGAAAACGTCGTTTAGAGAGATTCTTATCAAGGAGATCAAGCTGACGCTTTACCTCCATGGCATAGCGGTTGATAGAATATTCAAACTTTTCCGGCGCATAGGCGTAGAAATGCCCGAAGCCACCACCCAGATAGGGCGCGGCGGCCATCTGCCAGAATAACCAGGAGAGACATTCTGCTCGTTCCGACGTATCAACAGGCAGAAACTCACTAAACTTCTCCGCGAGATAAAATAGAATCGCACCGGATTCAAACACACGGGTGTGCGGGTCAGTGCTGCGATCTTGCATTGCGGGGATCTTGGAATTGGGATTGAGCTCGACAAAGCCACTACCGAATTGATGCTGCTGGTCTATCTCAATCAACCAAGCATCGTACTCCGCTCCTTCGTGGCCGAGCGCCAATAGCTCTTCCAACATGATCGTGACTTTTACGCCGTTCGGTGTCGCTAAGGAATAGAGTTGAAGCGGGTGCTTACCAACCGGCAGCTCCTTCTCGTGGGTGGCACCCGCAGTCGGTCGGTTTATCTTACCCCAGGTACCACCAAGTTCGGTGTCCCATTTCCAGACCTTGGGAGGGTTGTATTTGGGATCGTCAGGCATGGCGCAACTTTCCAGTTTATGACTCCAACAATTCGGCATTCACAAAGTTAAAGTCCACGCAACCGCCTTGGATTCTCACTTCGGTTCTTTTGCCGGAATCTAAGGCCGCATTGCAGAGTACTAAATACATCAGCGCAGCATATAGCGTTGCGTCAGCGGGAGCTTGTCAGCCGGTTCACATGTCGCCAATTCGCCATCGACGAAGACCTCGAAATTTTCCGGATTAACCGTGACCTTGGGGCAGGCGTCGTTGTGAAGCATGTGGCCCTTGGAGAGGGAGCGGGTACCCTTGACGGCGGCGATCATCTTGGAAAGGCCGAGCTTATTTGCAATATCGGCATCGACCGCAGCCTGGCTAACGAAGCTCATGCTAAGTGCTTCTTTAGCCTTGCCATAAGCACCCCATTGTGGACGCATGAGGAGAGGTTCACAGGTCATTAGCGAGGCTGCAGAATCGCCCATTGCCGACCAAACGATGAAGCCCCCCTTGATAATAAGTTCCGGTTTGATGCCGAAGAAGGCCGGGCGCCACAAGACTACATCGGCGAGCTTACCATCCTCGAGAGAGCCGATATGCCTATCTATGCCAAAAGTTCTAGCTGCATTGATAGTGTATTTGGCAATGAACCGCTTAATGCGCTCATTATCGCCGCGAACCGTCACTTCTTCCGGCAGCCTACCGCGCTGCTCCCGCATCTTGCTAGCAAGCTGCCAGGTCCGGCAGATTACCTCGTTAATTCGCCCCATTCCCTGGCTATCAGAACCGAGCATGGAAATTGCGCCTATATCGTGCAATACGTCTTCCGCCGCGATGGTCTCAGCTCTCACCCTACTTTCAGCAAAGGACACGTCCTCGGGCACCGCTGGGTTCAGGTGGTGGCACACCATTATCATGTCGAGATGCTCGTCAAATGTATTGCGCGTGTAGGGATTGGTCGGGTTAGTCGAAGACGGCAGACAGTTAGGCTCACCGGTAATGCTGATAATGTCTGGCGCATGGCCACCGCCAGCGCCTTCGGCGTGATACATATGGATGGTGCGACCCTTAATCGCTGCCAGAGTATCCTCCAGGAAGCCTGATTCGTTTAGCGTATCGGTATGGAGTTGAACCTGAAAGTCCATTTCGTCAGCAACCGAGAGGCAGCAATCAATAGCCGCTGGCATAGCGCCCCAATCCTCGTGAATTTTTAGTCCCATGGCGCCACCAGCGATCTGGTCCGGGATCGAATTGGGCTTTGCTGTGTTGCCTCGTCCGAGAAAGCCGAAATTAATTGGCCATTCCTCTGCCGCCTGAAGCATCTTGCCAACATTCCACGCACCGCCACAATCAATGCCGACGGTAATCGGTCCGAGCGAACCTCCTATCATCGTAGTGACACCAGACGAGATCGCATGTTCACAAAGCTGAGCACTGTCAAAATGAACATGAACATCGATGCCGCCAGGGGTGGCGATCAACCCCTCAGCGTCCCGTACGGTAGTAGAGGCAGCGCAAAGTAAGTTCTTATCGACGCCATCCATGATCGCCGGATTGCCGGCCTTGCCAACACCAGCGATGCGCCCCTCTTTGATTCCGATGTCACCTTTTACGATACCAAGCACGGGATCAATGACGATGGCATTAGAGATAAGCATGTCAAGAGCGCCTGCGGCGCTATCGAGGCCGGCGACAAGGCCAATGCCGTCACGCAGCGTCTTACCACCACCATGCAGGCATTCGTCACCGGGCACAGCGTAATCGTGCTCGATCTCGGCAAGAAGCGAACTATCGCCCAGACGCACTGCGTCTCCCGTGGTGGGGCCATAGAGCGCAGCGTAATGTTCGCGTGTTATTTTTACCATAACTTAGGCTCCCTTGAAGCCACGTTCGCGGGCGCGAAGGAGTGCCTCTTCCTTGTTCGCCTCTGAGCGGTGCGAACCGTCGGTTAAGCTATTAAGACCAAACAGTTCGCCCGAGCCGCCAAACGCCACCAATGCCACCTCCTTGGCCTCACCTGGCTCGAAACGCACCGCTGTGCCTGCCGGAATGTCGAGATGCATTCCGAAAGAGGCAGCGCGGTCAAAATCGAGTGCCTTGTTGACCTCGAAAAAATGATAATGACTACCGATCTGCACCGGCCTGTCGCCTGTATTGGTGACTTTGATGGAGCCCTTGCGCCGTCCAGCATTGAGCTCGATTTCACCATCGGCGGGGATGATTTCACCGGGTTTTACTTGCTCCGCGACCGGAATTGGGTTCTTGCCCGGGCGGATCGGGTCATGAACCGTCACAAGCTTGGTGCCATCGGGGAAAACCCCTTCCACCTGGATCATGGGCATCATGTCAGCAACACCGGACATCACGTCGTCGCTAGTGAGGATCGTTGCACCAAAGCCGATAAGGTCGGCAACCGAGCGCCCGTCACGCGCGCCTTCAAGAATTTCATCGCAGATGATCGCGACCGCCTCCGGATGGTTGAGCTTGCGGCCCCGCGCCCGGCGCTTGCGCGCTAGTTCAGCCGCGCTGAATATGAGCAGTCGCTCTGTCTCCGTCGGCGTCAGAAGCATGTTTTCCCGTTTCTATATTTCTGTTCGCTGTTATCCAGCGAGATTAGCGCCCGCTCCACTCGCCCTCAACTGGAAAGCAGCATTGGGGTGTTTCTCTTACCGCTCAGTACAAGTACGATGACGCTGAACCAGAATGTTTTGTGATCATAAAAGAGGAGTCTCATGGGTAAGTTATCAGGCAAATCAGCCATCGTCACGGGCGGTGCCAGCGGCATGGGCCGAGGCGTCGCCCTCTGTTTCGCTGAAGAAGGTGCCAATGTCGCCATTCTCGATCGTAACGAAGCCGGCGCTAAGGAAGTGGCTGCGGAAGCAGCAGCCTCGGGAGTGAAAACGGTTGGTCTAGCCTGCGACGTAGGAGACGAAGCTTCGGTCAAGAGTACGTTCGCCGCGTCGGCGGAAGCGCTCGGCGATACCGACATTCTCGTCGCCAATGCAGGCATTGATACCACCGAGTTGATCGAAAATATGTCGACCGAGATGTGGGAAGAAATGATCCGGATCAATTTGAACAGTATCTTCTATTGTTCGCGCGAAGTGATCCCGGCAATGAAGAGTAAGCGCTGGGGCCGGATCATCAATTTTTCCTCGCAACTCGCACATAAGGGTGCGCCTCTGATGGCGCATTACTGTGCCTCTAAGGCAGGCGTTATGGGGTTTACGCGTTCGCTCGCCTATGAATTGGTTGAGCATGGCATTACGGTCAACTGCATCAATCCAGGGCCAATTGACACGCCGCTTTATATGGGAATCCCAGAAGATTGGCGGCGTGAGAAAGAGGCCTCCATGCCGATCAAACGCCCAGGCCGAATTGAGGAAGTAGTGCCAACTGTTCTTCTGCTCGCTTCTGAAGAGGGTTCCTTCTACGTCGGCGCGTCGATGAATATGAATGGCGGTGATGTGATGGTCTGATCAAAATTTTATGTGAGGGCGCGCATCACCCAATAGCAAGCGTGACTGCGCGCCCTTACTTACAAGAATTCCCCCGCGGGTGAAGCGGCTGTCCGGCGATTGAGGAACTGATCATATGAGCGGAGTAAAAGAGAATGCCTGCGATTTTTTGTTCGTCGGCGGTGAGGTAATCGACGGCACGGGCGCCGAGCGTGTTCGAGCGGACCTTGCAGTAACAGGTGATCGCGTCTCAGCGATCGGCGATCTTTCCAACATGTTGGCTGGACGTAAGATAGACGCGACGGGGCGAATCGTAGCGCCTGGCTTCATTGACGTTCACACACACGACGACAATTTGCTGTTCTGCGACCCGGATATGACGCCAAAAACCAGTCAAGGTGTTACGACAGTGGTGGTTGGCAATTGCGGCGTCAGTCTGGCCCCACTGGTACTCCCAGATGGACCGCCACCGCCGCCGATGGATCTTCTCGGTGATAGCGGTGATTACCGCTATGAGCGTTTTTCCGATTATCTGGACTCCCTCGAGGAAACGCCGGCAGCCACCAATGCCGCGTTCCTGGTGGGTCATTCAACACTCCGCCTGAACTCAATGGACGACGTCACCCGTCCTGCCAAGGTCGGCGAGATCGACGCTATGGCCAAGATCGTAGATGAGGCTATGCAATGCGGAGCCACCGGCTTCTCGACTGGGCTAATTTATGGACCCAACAAAGCCGCCCCGACGGACGAAATCATTGCCTTAGCACAAGCAGCAAGCGATGGAGGCGGCATCTATGTCACTCATATGCGAAATGAAGCCGACAAGATCGATGAGGCGCTTGAGGAAACCTTTGAAATCGGCCGCCGCGCCAATCTGCCCGTGGTGGTGTCACACCATAAGTGCGCCGGAAAGATGAATCATGGCCGTAGTAGAGAGACCTTGGCGCGTTTTGACCGCGCCGCCAAGAGTCAAAAGGTTGGGCTCGACGTCTATCCCTATAACGCCGGGTCAACAGTGATCCTGACCGAAATGATCGATGTGGCGGAGCGGGTCATCATCACGTGGTCCGAGGCGCGGCCCGAATTCGCCGGATGCGACCTTGCCGAGATCTCTACAGAACTTGGTTGCTCGAAGAAAGAGGCAGCGGCTCAGCTTATCCCGGGTGGGGCGATCTATTTCATGATGAGCGAAGAGGATGTTCAACGCATCCTCGCCTATCCAAACAGTATGGTGGGTTCAGACGGATTACCCCATGACAGCCATCCGCATCCACGTCTCTGGGGTACCTTCCCGCGCGTGCTTGGCCATTATGCTCGGGATTTAGGTCTTTTTCCACTGGAAGATGCCGTGCGCCGCATGACTGGGCTTTCAGCCTCCGAGTTCGGTCTTAAAGACCGCGGAGTACTACGCCAAGGCGCCTATGCCGATATCACTCTATTTAACCCGAAAACCATCATCGATAGCGCAACCTTTGAACAGCCGATGACACAGGCTGAGGGCATTGATTTGGTCATGGTCAATGGCGGCATCATTCGCGAAGCGGGTCAGTTAACTGGCGCTCGACCGGGTCGTGCACTCAGGCGAAATAATTAACACGCCATCTGCTAACTAATTGTGGGCGCACAGGGCAGCGTTGCCGTGGCCCGGGCTCCCCTTTACCGGAAAACAGCGCCAAGGGTACTATCTTCCTAGTGACCTAGGGTTTCGTGATTTTTTCGACTTTCAAGCAGTATCTCACTGTGAATGTTTTGTCGAACGCAAGGTGAAGAGAGACCCTAAGGCCAAACCTGAGGGAAGTCTTGCGGAGCATTGCGCAGCGGTTCGCCATTCCTTAGAGGTGGCAGGCTGTGTGGAAATTCGGCGATTGGCTCACGCTGGGCATACACTGCATCGTCCCCAACATAACGGCCGATGACCGCGCGCCGACGAGTTGTCGCGGTCGAGTTGGCCTTGCCCTGATGAACAATTAGAGCGTGAAACGCTAGGCAATCTCCAGGCTCAAGCGTCCATGATGCAATTTTATAGGACGTACGGTCAGCTTCAAAATCGGGTGTGCGCTCGAAGTTCTTGCTGCTGTGAACGGAACCGTCGCTCATCGCATCGAACGGTGCGAACCAGCGCCCCCAACCATGGGAGCCAAGTATGAACTCCACCGTTGTTTCTTTGGATACCGGATCAAGCGGCGTCCAAATCGCACAAAATTGATAGCCTTCGACAGCACAATAGGGTTGGTCCTGATGCCAAGGCACGCGACTTTCGATAGTGCCTGGCTCTTTGACGAAGAGGTGGTCGAAAAAAAGATTAACCCGCTCGGCGCCCATCAGTCGAGCGGCGATCTCACCGCCGGGACCGTTTAGCGCAAAGTCGCGAAATTCTGGAATGCGGCGATACATATAAAAATCGTTGAAGAAAAGACCGGGGTCTTCAGGTTTTGAATAGATTTCAGCGCGCGGTCCGGAAAAAACCAAATCCTTCTCCACCGCGACGCGCAACCTATTGATCCACTCCGCGTCAATACATCCACGAAGAACGGTTACACCATCGTCTTGATATTGTTCTACCTCTGCCTGACCGACGGAATTACCCATGGCACTTTCCTCATCTAAATTCTCCATCGTGGGGCTCGGCGTTGGATTATCAAGCCTCGACGGAGCCTGCTTTCCACCGCCTGAGAATCGCGAACATAGCGAACCAGCCGCCAACTGCCCAAACAGTGAAGGCGATAGCAAGTGCTTCTACCGTAACACCAACATCAAACATCCAGCCCAAAACAGCAGGCGCAATAGCGCTGACTATAACCATAATTGCGCCGAGATGGCGAACGCCGTAGAGCTCAGCCCAGATCGCTGTGAAGGCTGTAAAAACCATCCCCATACAAAGACCGAGTGCAGCCATAAACACCATGGCAGCTATAGGATGCTTAGTAGAAGCTAACGTCAACATAGCGACCACCACAGGCAAAAGAGCGTGCGGCGCGATGCGAATTGCTCCGATGCGGTCGATCAGTGAACCCGTGACGAGCGAAGAGGCAATCGACATAGCAGCAAAGGCGGTGAAACAAGTTGCAAGCCAGGCTAGCGACCAACCTTTAGCCTCAGCCAGATGCGCCTGGTGGATCAAAAGACCAGTAAACATGAATGGAGGCGCCATCATGCCGAATTGAACAACATAAAATCGCGCATCGCGCAAAACTTCGCCTTGCGTCCAATGACGCCGCACCTCCTGGGACTCTTCCTCAGGTTTTAAGATGCGCTTCAAATATTTGTGGTGGCGCACATTGTGGCCGCGTAGCAGCCATAGCAATATAGGGAATAAGGTCACTGCGCCAACCAGAGCATAGACCAACCAAGCGCCGCGCCAGCCAAGCGCCGCCATCAATCCGACGCTTACCAACGGAAATATTGCTTCGCCGAGTGGGTGACCCAGCATAGCGATGCTGATCGCCTTGCCACGCCCGGAATCGAAATAGCGCGACATCGAGGTCATATAAGTATGGGTCAGCAGGCTTTGACAGGCGAGGCGCAGCAGAAAAACAGCGATACCAAATACTACAGCACTGGGTGCGAAACCCATAATTAGGCAGGCGCCAACTGCCATTACGGAGAGCAGAGCGACCCAAACGCGTAGATCTATTCGGTCGATGTAGCGCCCGAGCCAAATCAAACTGAAACCTGCTATAAGCGAACCAACGGAATAAATCAGGCCGAAATCACCGTGAGAAAATGCGAAAGCAGCGCGAATTTCAGCACTAAATACGCCGATGAAATAGGTCTGC
>Ga0310344_10003999_pt1 | contig 10956 bp, 11 predicted proteins | sample HC15DNA20200_MG_FD_203801 | JGI IMG/M metagenome (GOLD analysis project Ga0310344, IMG submission 203801) | Marine microbial communities from station ALOHA, North Pacific Subtropical Gyre - HC15-DNA-20-200_MG | ecosystem: Environmental > Aquatic > Marine > Oceanic | place: Pacific Ocean: North... | reverse complement strand
AATGAACAGGCATGGATGAAATATGATGGTTCTGCAAATCAATTAAAAATAGAAACAATTGAGACAGCTAATGCTTTTGTTATGGATAGAACTACTGGTAAAATAACATTAGCAGGAGCCTTGAAGTTATCGGGAGCAGGGACTCCAGCGGAGGGAAGTGTATTAACATCCGATGCAGATGGAGATGCTACATGGCAAGCAGCATCAGGTGGTGGTGGGACAGGGACCGCTATAGCTATGGCATTAGTATTCGGTTCAACATATTCATAGGAGATAATTAATGGCAAATCCAAATATAGCAGCATTAACAGAATTATATGGTGGTACGTTAGCGTGGGAATTAGCCCCTACGCAACCTGTATTCGCATTTGAACAATGGTCAGGGAGTGCTATGAATAACTCAAAGTTTCGTTCAGGTAGCGAAATGCATACACATGATGCACCTATGACTGCTGATAACGGTGGTTCATATATAGAACACGATTGGACTATTTCTAATAACTTTTCAGATAGACTATTTATATTTATGGTTTCAGCGTATGATAATCACCAATATGAACGTATGTTAATTGTAGGCACAGATAATACCCCAACTTATAATGGGGTTGCTATGACAGAACTTACTATGGGAACTGAGACTTGGTCAACACCGTGGAGAGGTCAAATGAGAATATGGTATATGGTAAATCCCCCTACTGGTACAAATTCTTTTAGATTTACTGCTCATAGCGGTTTTACGACAAACGGTTATATGCGATTTCACTATGAATTTAGTACATTTTATAATGTAGACCAAACTACTCCATTTAAAATTCAATTAAACGGTGCTACTGATCCCGCAGGAATTTTGGTAGAGGGCGAGACAGCGGGGTACGCCACTTGGAATACTACAAATCCATCCGATGGAACAGAGCAAGAAATGAAATTTACAGCCGCTCCGGGGGACTTGGTTCTTGCATGGCTACAACATGAAGATTATCCTCAGTTCAATATGGAAGAGAGTTTCTTGACAGATTCTACTGGAGCATCTTGGAAGAGACATAATTATCATACTTCTTCAATGAAATGGCAATCATTAAATATGTCAGTTCCTTCAACTGCTAGTACTGGAGAGGTAAATTTAAAATGGAAACCCTCTTCTTTTAGTTCTACTAACCAATCATATGACAGAATAGAGCCTAGAGGAGTAACACTTAATGCGGGACCAGCAACTAATTTATTTACTGTGCCTACAGGATATACTGTAAAAGTTAATCAGATGTATGCTGGAAGTACAACACCGGGATTAGCTATTACAGCACAAGTAAAGGGGTTGCCTGCATCAGGGGCTTCACCAGCTACATTAAGAAATGCAGATGATAATGCTGATCTAATAACAGCTGTAGATAACAATGCTCTTGCAAATATAGCATCGGGAATAACCATCACTCCCGGACAACAAACAAAGTTATTGACTCAACCACTATACTTAACTGAAAACAACATCTTAGCCGCAAAGGTAGGTTTTGGTGAGCCATATATGAAAGACGCATCAAATATGAAACCCGCCCCTACCGCAACTATTGCGGTAACAATGGAAATAATTAAAGGATAGGAGGATATAATGGCTACTTACGACTCATTAACAACACATGAACAAGATGAGGTATTGGCAAGATATCAAGTCAATAAAGTTTTTACTGCGGATGGAGTTAAAGACATGTGTGTTAACTATGTAATGCATTGTATTAAAGATGGACCGTTAGTAGGATTTCCTTCTGATGCACTTTTAAAAAGCACTATTCAAACTGCATTTAAAGCTTTAGAGACAAGCGAACAATCAATTTTAATAAATGAGTATATAGGCAAATAGGGAGAATTAAATGGCACAAGTAAATATAGCATCATTAGGAGAATTGTGGGCAGGAACGCTGTCATGGACATTAGACACCTCTCAAACTATTTACGCATATAATTCAGTAAATACTACCACACTAAGTTCTTGGAACGGTTCAAGCCCTCATTGGCAAACAATCAATGCAACTGTTCCAAGTGCTGGAAGTAATAGAATGTTTTTTTGTTTCTTGGCATCTAGTAGTGCTAATGGAGGTAACTTCTACAACCGTGTAAATACTGCAACCGTTACATTAAATGGGGTGTCTTTAACTAAATTTGATAGTTCTATGTGGACAGCAGATTCATGTGCTGCCGTTCTTTTCTACGGTCCAGCCCCAACTACAGGAACACAAGACCTAACAATTTCTCAACATGATGGGAATTATTCCCTTTATATGACATATTTTACTATGTATAATGTTCATCAAACAGCACCATTTAAAACTCAAATAGGCGGTATTGGATCAGGAAGCGATTATCAACAATGGAGCAATTATAGTTATACAGGATACCATAATTATTCTGGAGTTTATGATCCAAGTAATAACATTCAAATTGGGCAGAAACAAACTACGGGAGTACCGGGAGATGTAGGACTACTTTTTCGGTTGTTTGAATATTATGCTACAACCCATAGTATAAGTAACGGTACAACGGATGAAGATACTGTATTCCATACTATTAGCAATCACCAAGTTTGGACTTCGGGAGGAAGAGGAGTTTATATGTCAGCTTGTCCGGGGAACACAACTGGAACATGGACTTGGTCGGGAAGTACCGTCTATAATAGCGGAACAACTTATGATTACAATAGTTACCGATTAATGGTATTAAATCCAGCCCCTCCAGCTACCCCTCTATTTACAGTCCCAACTGGATATGTAGTAAAAGTTAACCAAATATATCTAGGTACGGGAGGAAGTGGATTAACAGCAAGCGTATTTATAGATGAGTTGCCCGCAGCGGGTCAAGACCCACAATCAATTGAAAATTCTGATGGTTCTGACGTGATTACAGCATCTGGAAATGACTCATTAGCTAATTTAGTTACTGGTATACCTCTTGCGGCAGGAGCGACTACAAAAATCTTGACGCAACCACTTTGGTTAACAGAGGGATCAAATCTAAAAGTTTCTACTACTACACCAACACCTACTATGTATGATTCAACCACATTTTCAGGTACAGCACCCGCAGATTGTATCATATCAATGGAAGTAATTAAACAATCTGCATAGGAGGAATATATGGACAAACAAACATTTTATAATTTATATCCCGATAAGCCTTTACAGACTACTATTTTAGGTTACTATAAGGCTAGCAAATTATCTACTTCGGAACGAAATACATTACTTGCAAATACAGATTATCCGTGGTTGCAAGGATATGATCCTGCTCCGAGTACTGAAGATGAAAAAAATAAAATTGTTGGTATTCATTATGAGCATGAAGATTTAAGTAGCGATATTGAGTGGGGAAATACATTAACAGCCTATCTCGCTGAAGGAGATAGAGTATGTAATGAGATCATAAGTAAAATTCAAGCTGTAGGTAAAGTGCCAACTTAATGGTATAATAATAGAGAGGACAATCTCGTTCTCAGTTAAGTATAGAATAGGAGGATTTTAATGACGACGATAAATGAAGTAGTGGTACAAGAAGATTTGAATGCAGTAAACGATCAGTTAACCACATTGGTTGATGAATTGAATAAAATAAATTCTGCAAGAGAAAATTTAGTAACACAAATACAGAATTTAAATGGGGTCGCTATGTATTTACGAGGAAAGCTTCCAACTGAGGGAGATATTTCAGAAACAGGGGAGGATGTAGAAAGGCAGGACGAATATCCATCTGATGCATAGGAGGACAAATGCCATCTTCAGCAGTAACAATTTTTGAAAAAGTATGGGTAAATAAAGCTTCTGGTTCGCCAACATGGTCAGTTAATACTGAAATAGAAGCGCAATCTATCGGGGGTACTGCATTTGATTTAATGCAAGACCCCGGTGATTTTTTATATCTCGGATCAGACGAAAAGTTTGATGCTGCGTACTTTGATGTAGAAACTCCCGGCAGTTATACAAGTATTAAATGGGAGTACAATGGGGTTGGGGGATGGAAGGAAATAGTTCCTCGTTCAGCTTCTTATGAACGTGATGCTAATAGTACTCCCACATATTATAAATTTCAAAAAGATGGTATGGAAGAATTCCCGATTAATCAAATGTCCGATTGGGCAACAAATGCAGTAAACTCACTAACAAAATATTGGGTACGTGCTAGTTCAGCAACAGCAAGTGCAGATACAGTAGCGTCTATAAATTCAATAACAAAACGTCCAATCAATACATATTGTACAACACAAGATGTATTTGATTTAATGCAATTAAAAAATGTTACAAATACAGATAATTTCGACACTACTACTATTCCTACTAAAATGACAGTAGAAGATTATATCTCAGCTGCGGAAGCAAAAATAGAATATAGAACTCGTAAACAATGGAGAATTCATTATGTAACTGATGAATATCACGAGTTTAATTTAAACGGTTTCAAACCTAGATACGGAAATATGCGTAAATTATTAGGGTTAGAAATTTGGAGTGGAGCGAATTGGGAAAGTAAAGTAATTGGAAGAAAAGAAGATTTCTTTTACGTTCCTGATACAGGTATGATCCATTTTTCCAGATTCTTTATTTTACCTGCAAGATTCGCTTCTTATACGGCTCCGGTATGGAGATGGGGAGGCGGAGAATTTACAGTCCCTGTGAAAATTGAATATTTAGCGGGGCGTGATCTATATGAAGATTCTCGTGAAGGGGGTCTAGTTTATGATGCAGCCCGTAAATTAGCGGCTGCTGACATTATTCGATCTGCGGATTACGGTAATATAGCTGTAAGTGGTATGGATAGAGTTATGTTAGCCCAACGAGCCGATGCATGGGCAATGGAAGCTGAAGAACATATGGATAGCTTACGTTCTTTTGAGGTATTCTAATGACTACAGTAGCATGGGCAACCTCAGAAAATCTTCCTAGTGAAGAAATAATTAAACTTCTTAATACAGCATGGACAACTGCTACAGACGGTGTTCCCGATAAACCCACGTTAATTGAAGCTTCTGGTACAGGTGTTGATAATACTGCCGATCCTGTTAGATTCGATTTAAATATGGGTGATGTTATTATAGCCCGTCCGGGAAGTCCCGCATTTGAAGAACAACCCATTGGTAATTGGCTATATGGGAATCGAAATTGGAATGTTGAATTAGAAGTGTATTCCCAAACTCGGACTGTAGACGGAACTTCCGTACATGGAAAACAGCAATTATATAATATGATGCGAGAAATTAGAAGAATGTGCCATGCTTATAGAGTCATGCCCACAACATCTAAATTTCAACGACTACAATTTTTAAATTATACAGTAGAAACACAGCAAGCAGTTAATGTTTGGTATGGAACAATTAATTTACAATTAGTTAATATGGCTGTACCATTGGAAACCGTTTGGAGTTAGAAACTGGTTGACAATGAGTATAATAAACTAAGACTACAAGGGAGAATGTTAAATGGCTATATATCGATCAGATCAAGCAGTTTTTTCTTTTGCTTCAGAGGCGGCTCTGGGAGCAATGCCTCAACGTGAAACCGTTGCGGCATCAGATGATGCTCAAGTAGCTTCGGGAGACGCATTAACAGCAGCAGCGAATGCGGGGGATACAACAATATATGTTACAGAAGCTGGTGGATTATATCCAGCAACTAACCCATTGGGTAAAGGATCGTATATTATTTTTAATGTTACTGAAGCAGATAAGACTCATGGACCTTATGAAATACGACGAGTATTACGACGTATAGCAACATCAGGAGCCGCTGACACGTTAGAACTATCAGCCCCATTAGGCTTTAATCATGCCGTAGGCTGTCCAATCTCATTTATAGATGAGGCTAAATATGGTGACGTGTCTAATGTGGATGTACAACCACATAGTTTATTATTATCTGGGGATGGTACACATAAAACACCGGAGTTAATATCGTGGATTCCGGGAATTTATGAAACAATTGATACTCCAGATGTAGAAGAATCATACGAACCTCGTTATATGTTAGGAAGTGCTACAAAACGTAATCCATTTACATTCCTTAGACAACAGCAAAATTATACAGGCTCTGTCGCAGGAGTTACTTTATTAAATGGATGGGCTTTAAAGTATGCATTTGGGGAAGTAGAATCTAACGGGGCAACAAATAATACTAATGCAGATATAGATATAGGTAGCGGTACGTGGACACATGCTAACTGTAATAAAGGTGATGTGTGGGTTCACATTCATGGTACTGCTGCTATGGATATTCCAAATGGTACTTATTTACAATTTACTCCTACTGCTAATGGTATAGTAGAAGGACGAACAATTAGAAAGATTGTACAAGGTGGAAGTGCTACCTATTCTGGAAATGGTTATGTGCGAGTTAATTATCCAATGCCATTTGCTTTAACCGATACAAATACAGCCGCTGCCGCAACAGTTCAAACATTAAATCTAGGTGGGGATGCCCCAACACAAATTATGCATACAATGAGAGAAGATGTTGTTTTACCATCGTTTACATGGAATGTGAATGTTATTGATAGTGATGGTGCAGCCTCATTTCAACGACGTTATTATGGTGGAAAACTAGATTCACTAACTATGTCAGGCGAAGAAGGTGGGTTACTTGTAATGGATTGGGACTCAGCTACTTTCTTAGGAATGGTACATAATCAATCAGACGCTTACCTAGCTGCTACCCCTATGGAAAGATACCATCCAATGTCTTCAGTAACTCCTACTAAAGTTGGAGTGCCAGAAGATGATGAGGCTGGAGGGATACTCCCAACAACGCAACCATATTATTTCCATGAAGGAGTGATGACTTTCTTTGGATCGACAATTGCGAGAGTACGAAGTTTTTCAATATCTGTTTCTAATAGCTTAGAACCGAAATTTTATATGAAAGAAAATATCGAGGGTGGTGGAGAACGAGGACCTACAGACATTTTTGAGGGTCCAAGAGACTATTCTATGACAGCTACGATATCATTAGAAGATTCTCTTACTGGAAGTGGTATTAATAATGAAACAATGTTTAAACAAATGATAAAACAATCTACTGTTGGCTTCGCTATTACTATGGAATTTAGAAGGGCTGGTAGTACAGGTGATTTTATCAGATTTACTATTCCAAATGATGGAGTTGCTAATGAAGGAATTGGAACACAAGGAGCCTTTATTAATTCGGCTCCAGTTAATATAGATGGATCAAACCCGTTAGAACAAAATATAAGTATGGTTTTTCCAAGTATGAAAGTAGAAGTATCAGATCATGAACCATTTTATCCGTAGGAGGTTAGTGTATGACAACAAATTATGTAGAAGGCGAAGCAGAGCAAAGTAAAGGTTTTGATTTTGGGAACTATCAAATCGACACAACTCCAAAGTCACAAGAAATCCATATACCGGACACGGGGGATTCATTTACTATTCAAGTAAAAGATTTATCTTGGGCAAGACGTAATCAGATTTTGTCACAATCAATCAAAATTGATGCTGAAGGCAGTACAACTTTTAATGGAGATGTCTATGTTCGAGCCTGTTTAAAGGAAATGATTGTAGAGGCTCCATGGGGCAGAACTACAGAACAATTTCTATTATCTATAGATGCTCGATTAGGAGGTGTCCTAGAAGATTTAGTTCCAAAGGCTTTTGATCAAACTGGTACAGTAGCTGCTGACGCAGTAAAAAAAGAGTAAGTGCGTATCTACGAGGGGCAGGAACTGACCTATCCACCCTAGAGATATTGCACTTTTCACATTGGTTAGTGGTCTTAACATTATTAAAAAAAGGAATTCCGTATGATGTAATTAATAGTTTAGACGAAAATCAAGTAACAGTTGTGTTAGCAATTGAACAAGCCCTAGCTGAAAGAGAGGCAGAGGAGCAAGCAAAACAGCAATCCCAATCAATGAGGTTTTAAATGTCAGAAGTATATGAAGTAAATTTTAATATGGGTGGTATTGGAGGAATGCCCGGAGGTGCTGGTGCTGTTATTGCACCGGGTATGAATAATGCTGAAGAAAGACAACAAAACGCCATGAAGAACTATGCTAAATTATTAAAGGATAATACTTCAGGTTTTTGGAAAAAGATTGGAATTGATCTGACTTTACGATCTATGTTAAAACAATCACAGCTTTTTACAAGCGTGTTCGGAAGCTTCTTTCAAATTGTAGGAGCGGCTATTGATGTAATCTTAGTTCCCTTTATGCCTATAATAGTTCCAGTTATTAAGAAATTGGCTTCTTGGATTCCTGATATTAAAGACGCAGCCCAAGATATATTTAATTGGGGAAAGGCTGTACTTACAACTATATGGAACCCCATTAAAACTGTTTTTGAAAGTATTGGTAAATTACTTCCAGATTCTGTTAAACAGGCTATGGGAGACTTTTTTGGACATAGACAATGGAAATTACTTATGGCAGCTGTTGCAGTTATGGTTTCTACACGTTGGGGTCGAAGAACTATTGCCAGAGGTTTTGGAGCGATAAGATCAGAAAGAGCCGCATATGGACAAGCGGGGGCGGGGGCTGTATGGGGCGGTAGAGGTTATAGAGCCGCAGGTATGGGAATAAGAGGAACTCATATGTCCGGTGGTTTTGCAGGAAGACGAGGAGGAGGAATTGGTAGGCTTATGGGAATGGGAAGAATGGGTATGATGGGAGGAGGACTTGGTATGTTGGGAGCGGGGGCATTGACGGCACAAGGAATGTCAGAAGGTGGGAACACGATGGGATCAACTGCGTTACGAGTTGGGGCTATGGGAGCCATGGGTGTAGGTATGGCATTTGGACCTGTAGGAATGTTAATTGGTGCTTCGGTTGGTATGGCATTAAATCATTGGGCATCGAAAATGCAGGCTGCAACTCGACAACGAGAACAACAGGCGGCATCGATAAGTGGTAGTGCTGGAAGTAATTTTGGCGCAACATCGGTTTTTAATATCCAAGGGGCTAATGCTGACTCAGTACAATTTCAAAGGGGGGTAGGACAAGTTATGAATGCAGGAAGCGTTTCGATTGAACAAGTTGATGCTGATAGTGGGTTAAACGGATAATGGCAGGCGAAATAGCGATATTCTTACGAAATGGACCTCACTCATCAGCAACCATACGGTATGCTTTAAAAGTTGAGGATTTTTCAATACAAATTGCAAAAACTCCAGTACAAATTCCCGTAACACGGAATGATCCTGAATTGATTGATATTGGATTTTATCGTCCATCAATAACAGTTTCAGGTATAGTAGATAACCTTGGAGGCGATTTATCGAATACAACAGCTGGTTTTGAAGGAATGGCATCTATCACATTAAGTTCACGAGATGCACCTAATGCGTCCGCCAGCAGCCAAGTGTACTATATTCCATATAAAAATAAACTAGAGAATACAGCTTATGAATGGCTTTATTCTGATGATACCTTACTAGAACTTGAAATAGCCGATGCAAATAGACCTGTTTATTATGGTGGAAGTCATTCTACAGGTGGAGGTGTTTATGAAGTAGCTGTTCAACAGGCTCGTTTTCAGAAAAATGCTACACGGGAAGATCGTTGGATGTTTACAATGCAGTTTGTATCTAAGGCTAGAAAGGATGTGTTTGCATAATGGCTAGAGAAAGTCGATTATATTATTGGGATATTCCCAACACTAGATGGTTTTATGTAGGTAATCCAGACACATCCGGAGTTGTTAACGATTCGTCCGCTAGCGCACTTAAAGAACTTATAGTCACAGATAAATTAGGGCTTCCTCGTAAAGCAGAAATGTTTGTAACTAATAAAGCAAGAAATCTTTTATCTACTGACGTAGGAAAACGTATTGGATACTATGACAATGTGTTTAAAAATTTTGCTAAAGTAATTGTGGTTGATGAGGAGACACATCAAATAATATATTCCGGATTTGTTCATAAAATAGATCGACGTGTTAATATGGAAGAGGGGAGTGTTTTACGATTAGAATGTTTTGATTTATTACAAGATTTACGTATGATGAGTGGGATAGATGATAAACATCGATTTTGGTATCCTAAAAAAGGTGACACCTTTAATGGTGAAACTAATGATGGTACTAATCCAGAGCCGGGAATTCTATCTGAAGTAAGCCATAGTAAATGGATGCAACGGATGTTAAATACTTCTTTGGTGGGAGATGAGAGTTATCGTAAACTTGGAAGGGCTATCATTGATGATTTCGATGATGCTGGAAACAATGGAACAATTCAATCAATTCATAGAGCCGAACAATCCGCAGGTTCTTTAACGACGGGGCAAGTAAACAGACATTTAACCAGTAGTTCATTATCTATTTTAGGACATATGAGAGAGGTATCTTCACAAGACCCTCATACTAATCTAGAGATTATTGCTAATGAGTCAAGAACTTTTGCTACTAGAGAGTTTGGATATGATTATTTTGTCGATCCTAATATGACTATTCCCAAACCTGATACTATAGGTAATTGGACACATAATCCAAACCAACATTTTAACTATTTTCAAAGAGGTTCTCGTCCAAATATAGAACCAACAAATGTTGGTTTAAATGTAATTTTTCCTACATCTTCAGATACTTTTGATAAGGGAGTTCGTCCGGGTACAAATCCATATCAAAAAGCTACACGAATTATGGCAAGTGGATATAGTTTCGAAGATTTAAATGATTCAATACATACTCATGCACGAGTAGTATATAGTCAACAACTTGATGGACATACTAATGCTGTAATGGCAAAATTCAATACTCAAGATGAACAAATAGCTTCTCTTAATCAAATAGAAGTAGAACTACTATATGTTTATAATGTTCGAGGAGGTAACCCTTCTGGAATAGGGAGTACTTTTGATCAAGATTTTTATTGGAGAGGCACAGCAATGCATAATTCTCCAGCAACACCAGATTTTCCTGTGCAGAAATGGTATCGACCAGATTTTACTGCTAATTCTCTTGATACTAACGAC
>Ga0310344_10003997_pt1 | contig 10959 bp, 7 predicted proteins | sample HC15DNA20200_MG_FD_203801 | JGI IMG/M metagenome (GOLD analysis project Ga0310344, IMG submission 203801) | Marine microbial communities from station ALOHA, North Pacific Subtropical Gyre - HC15-DNA-20-200_MG | ecosystem: Environmental > Aquatic > Marine > Oceanic | place: Pacific Ocean: North... | reverse complement strand
ACCCCGGGTATTTCTAATGGATATTGAAAAGCTAAAAAAATTCCCTTTTGAGCCCTTTCTTCTACAGTAATTTCTTTAAGATTTTTACCTTTAAATTTTATTTCTCCCAAAATTTCATATCCTTTTTTTCCTGATAAAACATTTGCAAGGGTGCTCTTTCCAGATCCATTAGGTCCCATTATTGCGTGAACTTCGCCGTCTTTAATAGTTAAATTTAAACCTTTTAAAATTGCTTTTTCATTAATCGAAACCTTTAAATTTTTAATTTCTAACATTTTAGCCAACGCTTCCTTCCAAGCTTATTCCAACCAATTTTTGGGCTTCAACAGCAAATTCCATTGGCAACTGTTGCAATACCTCTTTGCAGAAGCCATTTACTATTAAACCTACTGCCTCCTCTTGGTTTAAGCCTCTTTGATTACAATAATATAATTGGTCTTCATTTATTTTTGATGTGGTAGCCTCATGTTCAATTGTTGATGAAGAGCTTTTGTTTTTAATATATGGCACAGTATGAGCTCCACATTTATTTCCCATTAACAATGAATCGCATTGTGTATAATTCCTTGAATTTTTTGCCTTTTTATTAATGTCGACTAAACCTCTATAAGTATTATCAGCATAACCAGCTGAAATTCCTTTTGATATAATTTTGCTTTTTGTATTTTTTCCTAAATGAATCATTTTAGTTCCCGTATCTGCTTTTTGATGATTATTTGTAATTGCAATTGAATAAAATTCTCCTACGGAATTATCACCCTGTAAAATGCAGCTTGGGTATTTCCATGTAATAGCTGATCCTGTTTCAACTTGCGTCCAAGATATTTTGGAATTTTTTCCTCTGCATGCTCCTCTTTTTGTAACAAAATTATAAATTCCACCTTTTCCATCTTTATCTCCTGGATACCAATTTTGAACTGTAGAATATTTAATTTCAGCATTATCAAGTGCAATTAACTCAACATTAGCTGCGTGAAGTTGATTTTCATCTCTCATGGGTGCTGTGCATCCTTCTAAATAACTTACATAACTGTCTTTATCAGCAATTATTAATGTTCTTTCAAACTGACCGGTTTCAGATGCATTTATTCTAAAGTAAGTTGACAGTTCCATGGGACATCTAACTCCTTCAGGTATATAAACAAATGAACCATCTGTAAAAACAGCAGAGTTAAGTGTTGCAAAATAATGATCTGTAATTGGAATGACTGAGCCCAAATATTTTTTCACTAGATCGGGATGTTTTTGTATTGCTTCTGAAATTGGACAAAAAATAATTCCTTTTTCAGTTAATTTATCCTTAAATGTTGTAGCCACAGAAACAGAGTCAAAAACTGCATCAACAGCTACCCCTGCTAATTTTTCCTGTTCTTTTAAAGGAATACCAAGTTTTTTATATGTCTCGATTAATTTAGGATCAACTTCATCTAAACTTTTTGGTTTTTCTTGTGAGCTTTTAGGTGCAGAATAATAATACAAATCTTGATAATTAATTTTTGGATATTTTGGTTTTTGCCAATTAGGTTCTTTAACATGTTTAAGTCTATTAAAAGCTTTTAGCCTCCAATCAAGCATCCATTTAGGTTCTTTTTTGATCTTTGATATAAATTTAATCACGTCTTCATTTAAGCCTTTAGGTGCTTTTATACTTTCAATATCTGTAGTAAAACCGTATTTATATATTTTTGCTTTTTCTAATTCTTGCTGTTTCATTGACCTATCACTTTCTTTATTTCATATTTAGTTTCTTTATAAAGAATGTCCCTCAAAGTATTTTGCTCAAAAAAATTGTTTATGTGATTTTCTAAATCATCCCATAAATTGTGAGTAATGCATTTAACAGATTTTCCATTACAACCTTTCTTTGATGTTTTTTTACATTTAACAGTTTTTATTTTTTCATCCACCGCATCAATTATATTTGATAATTTTATTTCTTCGGGAGACTTGCTTAAAAGATAACCTCCATTTGGTCCTCTGGTACTTATAACTAAATTTTTCTTTTTAAGTCTTAAAAAAAGTTGTTCTAAAAATGATAAGGATATACCTTGTCTTAAAGAAATTTCGGTCAGGCTGGTTGGTTGTCTAAAGTTATTTTTAGCGAGATCAGCCATTGCCATCACTGCATATCTACCTTTTGATGTAAGTTTCATATTTTTTTTTACTAATTTACCCTGTATTTATTGACTTTATGTATAGATTCCTACTAAATTAGTCAAGATTACAAAAAAAGCAAAACACCCCACATAAACGTGATATATAAGTATTCTCTTTTGAAAATAATTATCATTATTATTTATAATATGAAAAATAAAATCAAAGAAATCTTTATACCGGGACCATGTGGCAGAATTCATGCTAAGTATACCAAAAATGATAATCATGGAGCTCCTATAGCTTTAGTTTTACACCCACATCCTCAATACGGAGGTACAATGAATAATAGAATAGTTTATGAAACATATAACAGTTTTTACAAAAAAGGATTTTCTGTAATTAGAATAAATTTTAGAGGTGTAGAAAAAAGTGACGGTGTTTTTGATAATGGACAAGGAGAGCTTTCTGACGCTGCGGCTGCATTAGATTGGATAGAAAAAGAAAATCCAGGATATAGTCAGTGTTGGGTATCAGGTTTTTCTTTTGGTTCTCTGATTTGCATGCAATTAATAATGAGAAGACCTGAGGTAAATAAATTTGTTGCAATCTCTCCCCAGCCTAATGTTTATGATTTCACTTTTCTCGCTCCTTGCCCTATTTCAGGAATGGTAATATATGGTAAAAATGACGAATTAGTATCAGAAGAAAGTATTTTAGGTTTAAAAAAAAGATTAGATTCACAAAAAAATATCGAAGTTAAATTTAACCCAATAATTTCGGCTAATCATTTTTATAAAAACAAAGAAAAAGAACTAGCTTCAATAGTAGAGGATTATCTAAAGGATAAAATTACTGTATTTTAAACTCTTACAATTTTTCCACCAGTGCAAGGTTTGCTAACACCTGTAGTATCAGGAAAAGATATTGGTAAATCAAGATAAGATCTAATAGCAAGATAAGCAAAAGCTTGGGATTCTACAAAATCTCCGTCAACTCCATATTCGTCAATTAATTTAATATGAGAGCATCCATCTTTTAATTTTTCTACTAAAAAATTATTTTTTCTTCCTCCTCCGCATAAAATTATTTTTTCTTGATTACGAGCTGCTATTTTGAGAGCTGAAATTATTATTTGTGCAGTGAATTCTGTTAATGTAGCAGTACCATCTTCTAATGATAAACCCTCTACAAAAGAAAAATCAAAATATTTTGTATCGAATGATTGTATAGGTCCTTTATTTAAAATATTTTCTTTATCGTAAAAATTTTTTAGAAGCTGTTTCAAAATTATTTTATTTACTTTTCCAGATTTAGCTATATTTCCATCTTTATCGTAATTTTTTTTTGACTTTTTTCTTACCCATCTATCTACTAAACACATACCAGGTCCGATATCAGTTCCTGACATGTTATCTTGTTTCCAAAGATTAGTTATATTTACTATGCCCCCTATATTTACGAATGTTATATTTTTAATTTTAAAATTTTTTTTCAATAATTTATGAAATATTGGTGTTAATGGAGCTCCATGTCCACCATTTTTCAAATCATTTTTTCTAAAATCATAAACGACATTTTTTTTAGTAAGTTTAGAAAGTAAATTGCCATCACCCAATTGCTTTGAAATTTTTTCCTTAGCATTATGAAAGATAGTTTGTCCATGAAATCCTATAAGATCAATATTTAAATTAGATTCTTTAATAATTTCCTCAACTACATTTACGTGGAATAATGTTATTTCTTTCTCAAGCAAAAGTATTTTTTGAGATAAGTTATCTAAATCTTTTGAATCATTAATTTTTTCTTTAAGATTATGAATTTTTTCGTAAATATTTTGATTATACTTAAAATATTTATCTAAAATTACTCTATACTCAGTATCACCATTTGATTGAATTATTGATGCATCTACGCCATCTGCTGACGTACCGCTCATTAAGCCTAAACTACAAAATGAATTACTCATAAATTATATTTAATTTAGAAAGAATCTTGTATATTACAATTTTAAAGAAGCTTAAAAATTCATGCAAGATACTTTTATTACTGAATTTGAAAAAAGAGGTTATTTTTACCAGTGCACAGATAAAAATAGTCTAGATAAATTAATGTCTACGACTAAAATTAAAGCTTATATTGGCTTTGATTGTACTGCACCAAGTTTGCATGTGGGTAGTTTAATGCAAATTATGTGTCTTAGACTTCTTCAAAAATACGGACACCAACCGATAATCTTGCTAGGTGGAGGAACGACATTAATTGGAGATCCGTCTGGTAAAGAAGAAACTAGAAAAATTCTTAGTAAAAAAGATATAGAAAAAAACATAAAGAATATTGAGAATGTTTTTAAAATCTTTTTAAAAACAAAAAATAATAAAACAAAACCTATTTTTGTAAATAATTACAAATGGCTTGGTAAATTAAATTATATAAAATTTTTAAGAGAAATAGGAAAACATTTTACCATAAACAAAATGTTAAGCTTTGAAAGTGTTAAGTCACGGTTAAAAAGAGATCAATCTTTAAGTTACATGGAATTCAATTATATGATTTTGCAAGCTTATGATTTTCTTGAATTGCGTAAAAACAAAAACTGTTTAATGCAAATAGGTGGCTCCGATCAATGGGGAAATATCTGCAACGGAGTAGAACTTATTCAAAGACATTTAGGTAAAGAAGCTTTTGGATTAACAACTCCTCTTATAACTTTAGCTTCGGGCGATAAAATGGGTAAAACTGAAAAAGGAGCTGTTTGGTTAAACAAAAAAATGCTCTCTCCGTATGACTACTGGCAATTCTGGAGAAATACTGATGACAAAAATGTAATAAAATTTTTAAAACTTTTTACAGATTTAAATGTAGAAAAAATTGATAATTTAAATAATAACCTAAGAGAAGGTCAGAATATAAATGAGCTTAAAATATTACTCGCTTCTGAAGCTACAGCAATGTTACATGGCACTAAAGCTGCCAAAGATTCTGAATTAACTGCCAAAAAAACTTTTCAAGAAAAATCTATTGGAAAAAATCTTCCTATAATAAAGATAAAAAAAAATGAGTTGGTTAATGGAATAAATATATTTGATTTAATTCTTAGGTCAAAACTCGCAAATTCAAAAAGTGAAGTGAGAAGAATGATTGCAAATAGTGGATTAAAAATTAATAATGAAGTAATTACTGATGTAAAGAAAATAATAAATCAAAATAATTTTGATGAAAATAATAGCTTGAAAGTTTCGCACGGTAAAAAGCAGCATGTTATTTTAAAAATTATTTAGTTTCCTTTTGTTTTTTCTTTTTCATATTTTCAACAGCTCTTACAATAAACCTTGGTGTTAATGTTTTAATTGGATTTACGGTTGTTTTAATATCTTTTGGTGGACCTTTCATTTTAAAACTAACACCAACGACACCTTCGCCGATTTTTTTTCCAACCAAAATACCACCAACGAGCGGGATAGAAGCAATTATAGAATTTAATTTTGTGGCTGGAACTAATGTTCCTCGTAAACTTACTGTTTTTCCTTTATCAACATAACCATTTAACAGAATAGATATTGCTGGACCCATTGCCAATGCATCTTCTATATTCATGACATTATTTACGGTATTAGACTTCATCTCAAAAGAATCAAATCTTATACCTTCTCCACTAAGTGTATCTGCTATTCCTTGTAATGACGCCAATGATAATAATTTTGCTAATGCTGGTACTTTTGAAACTTTAAAATTACTTATCAGTAAATTTGAATCAGAACTTTCTTTAGAGATAATTGACTCATATTCTAACTTCCCTCCTTCAAAACCTTTTATAAAATCAAAATTTCTAATAAAGGGCCTCGCCCTGTCAGAAATTACTTGTAGAGTTTTTTTACCTCCACCAACTTGATAAATTGACATCTCAATAAATTCGTTTTTCGAAAAATTTCCTTTAAGACTTAATTTGTCGTAAGAACCCTTATTAATAAAAGCTATCATTGCAAATTTTGAGACATCATCACCTGTACCTGTAAGCGCTTTATCAAAATTAATTTTTATCTCACTTGTAAAATTTTTACTAAAAGTTTTTCTATCGCTTTTTTTGTATATATTTTTAAGTAAAGGCTGAAGATCAAAAATTGATCCTTCGATTAAAATTTGTTTAGATTTTTTAATGTTAAAATCATTATTTTTAGTTTTATTATTAAAAGTTTTAACACTTATTTTTTTAAAATCTTTTACTTCATAAAATTTATTTAATTTTATATCAAATAAATCAATTCTATTTTTATCGGCAATATAATTTAAATTATCTATATTAAAATACTTTCCAAAAATAAAATTAACACTAAATTTAACTTCAGATTTTAATCCGGAATCTTTACCATAATTTAATTTTGGAACATTAACTTTTAAATTTGTTAAATCTATAGCACCTTTAATATCAAAATTTTTTTTACTAAAATTATAAATTTCTTTTAGTTTAAATTTATCGAAGTTTTTTTTTATCTTTATTAAACCTTCAGCTTCTAAAGTAACGTCAGATTTAGATTTTGCTAATTTAAGATTTACATTTTTAAAAACAAACTTTCGGTCATAGTCAGGAATGTATCTCCTAATAACTTTCTCCTCTTGAGAATCAATTATTAGGTTAATAATATTTCCATTAATTAAATAAGATAAATTATCTATCTTAAAACTTTTATTTAGATTAAAATCTAAATTTGTTTCTAAATCTATATCCCCATATATATCTTTTAACTTACTTACGTTTATTTTAAACAAAGAAGATATTTTTTTTATTTCTGAAAAATTTAATTTACCTTTTGTTTTTAATAAACTTTTTATTTTTGTTTCTCTTTCTTCGCGTTCTAAAATAATTTCACTACCATCTAATTTTATATCCTTTATAGATCCTTTATTAATAAAAATACTAAATTCATTAGTCTTTACTCGTTTAATTTCAGTGGTTAAATTTTTAATTGCTAATTCTTTATTCAAATTTATTGATGCATCTGATATTTTTCCAAAAAATCCGTAATTCTTGTCTATTTTTCCATTATTATTAAATGGAATAATAAACTCACCTTCTATACTTCCTTTTTCGAAAATTTTATTAATTTTTTTATTTATAATTCTAGGTAAAAAAATTCTTGTAATTTTTGCTAAATCTTTAATATCATTTTCTTTAAAAGATACTTCGGCTTTTTCTAATAAAAAATCTGATGTAAAAAAAGCCTGCAAAGGTAAATATAAGTCTAATTTTAAAAGATTAATTTCATTTTCTCTTATTAAAATTTTTGGATTCTGCAGTTTAACTACGAGATTAAATTCCTTTGAATTGATATGAATCTTTGTCTTTTTAAAACCTAATTTTATATTCTGATTTACTTCATTAGCCTTACTTTTAATCAAATTATCAAATTTATCCGTTTCCAAACCTACAAAACTAAGGAAAATTATTACCAAAACAGCAACGATTAAGATAAATAAAAAAATTTTAAATAACAATTTTCCCATAAATTACTAATCTTTTTTATTACTTTGGTTTTGATATAACGCAGATTCTAAAAAGCCATCAATGTCACCGTTTAAGACGCTTTCTGGATCAGTATTTTCTAAATTGTTTCTCAAATCTTTAACTAATTGATAGGGTTGCAGGACATAAGATCTTATATGATGTCCCCAGCCAATATCTTTTTTTGATTTAGCTAAACTTTCTGAAACCTCTTCTTTTTTTTGTATTTCATATTTATACAATCTAGCTTTCAGCATATTAAAACAAGTCTCTTTATTTTTATGCTGCGATCTCTCGTTTTGACATTGAACAACGATGTTGGTCGGTAAATGAGTTATTCTTACAGCGCTATCAGTTGTATTTACATGCTGTCCACCAGCTCCGCTAGATCTATAAGTATCAACTCTGATATCTTTTTCTTGAATATCTATTTTAATGCTATCATCAACAACAGGATAAACCCAAACACTAGCAAAACTTGTGTGTCTTCTTGATCCAGAATCAAAAGGAGAAATCCTTACTAATCTATGAACTCCGGATTCTGACTTTAACCATCCATACATATACGCACCTAGAATTTTAATTGTACTTGATTTTATTCCAGCCTCATCACCTTTGTGTTCACTTATAAGATGAAATTTACATTTTTTCTTTTCTATCCATTTTGAATACATTCTTCTTAACATTTGAGCCCAGTCTTGACTTTCTGTACCACCGGCACCAGCATGTATTTCTAAATAAGCATCTAAATGATCATTTTCACCTGAAAGAAAACATGAAACTTCAATTTTTTTTATTTGAGTAAATAGCGAGTTAATTTTTTTTTCACAATCTTTTATTACTATTGTATCATTTTCTTTAAAGGCTAGTTTTAAAAGATCTTCTAAATTTTCCAATTCATTTATAGACGAATTAAAATTAATAAATATATTTTCCAAAAATTTTTTTTCTTTAAGGATTTTTTGTGCAGAAAAATTATCTTTCCAAAAATTAGCTTCTGAAGTTTTTGTATTTATTTCGTTTATTTTTTTTTCAATGTCATTTTCATCAAAGATACCCCCTGATGTTATCAATTATTTTCTTAATTTTGCTAATATTATTTTTTAAATTATCCATAATTAATAGAATCTTAGAATTTTTTTATAGTTTTCAGAATCATATAATCCTAATTTATCTTTATTATTAAAGTTTTCAAGCCCATCAACAAAATTATCTTCTGATTTGAAAGATTCATATATTACTTTTTTTGTTTCATCGTTCGGCAACAAACCAGTGTCAACATCAACCATTACTAGATTCATCTTCTTGGGAATTTTGAATGGAAGATCTTCTTTTTTTGTTACTACTTTTTCAACAAATTTTTTAAAAACTGGCAAAGCTGCTTTAGCCCCAGTTTCATACCTTCCTAGACTTTTAGGTTCATCAAAGCCTACGTAAACGCCTATTACTAGTTTTGATGTAAAACCTAAAAACCAAGCATCCATATTTTTATTTGTTGTTCCAGTTTTTCCAGCTAAAATTAAATTTAAACCTCTTAATTTTCTTCCAGTACCTCTTTTAACAACACCCTCTAACATAGAGGTGATTTGATAAGCGGTCTCTGATGAAATTATTTGTATTCTATCATCTTGAATCTTGGGTATCTCGTTTTTCAAATACGAGATTTCTTGGCAACCAAGACATTTTCTTTTATCTGCATTAAAAATAGTTTTACCTCTTCTATCTTGAATTCTATCAATAAAAATTGGTTTAACTTTTTTTCCCCCATTTACAAAAGTGCAATATGCATTTGTTAATTTAATCAATGTTGTTTCGGCAGATCCTAAGGATACAGATAAAAGTTCAGGAATATAATTATATATTCCAAATTTGTTGGTAATTTCTGAAATTTTTTCAAAACCAACTTTTTGCGCAACTCGTACGGTCATTAAATTTCTGGATTTTTCTATGCCTGTTCTTAAAGTTGAAGGTCCATAAAACTTTTTTCCATAGTTTTCTGGTTTCCAAGTTTTTAAACCTTCTCCCTGATCCATAACAAATGGAGCGTCTAAAATTAAAGTTGAAGGAGTAAATCCATTTTCTAATGCCGCGGCATAAACAAAAGGTTTAAAAGCGGAACCTGGTTGTCTTTTTGCCTGAGTCGCTCTATTAAATTCACTTAGCCTGTAACTAAATCCTCCAGCCATTGCTAATACTCTACCAGTGTACGGATCCATTACCACTATAGCTCCGTTGATTTTAGGAAGTTGTTTTAATTTCCATTTTTTTCCTTTTATTTTCTTAACGTAAACAATGTCATTTAAATTTAAAAAATCTTCAAAATTTTCTTTTCTAGTCCAGCTTGCGGTATTAAAATCTACAAATCCTATCTCCTTATCTTGCGTTTCTATTTTTAAAATTAATTTTTTTATTTCTATTATTTTAGCCAATTTCCATTTTAAACTCTTATCAGGTGAAATTTCTTGTATATTTTTTTGCCAATCTATATCTTTTAAATTTGTAACAGATCCTCTCCAACCGTGCCTTCTATCATATTCTTCCAAGCCTTCTCTTAGAGCGCTCAGAGCTTTAATTTGATAATTAGAATTTAAAGGAGTTCTAATTGATAATCCTCCTTTATAAAGATTATCATATCCATAATTTTCACTAACTATTCTTCTTACTTCTTCTGAATAAAAATTTGCCTCTTCGATAAGTTTAATTTCTCTTCTTTTGGTCTTAATTTTTTTTTTCTTTAATTTTTCATATTTCTCTTTAGTGATATATGAATTGTCATATAAATTTTTTAACACAAAATTTCTTCTTATTTTTGCTCTCTTTTTTGATTTATAAGGATTAAATTTACTAGGAGCTTTAGGAAGTGCAGCTAAAAGTGCGGCTTCTTCATAATTTAACTCATTTACTGCTTTGTCAAAATATTCCAAGCTTGCTGCTGCAATACCATAAGTTCCTTGTCCCAAGTATATTTGATTTAGATACAATTCCATTATTCTTTCTTTAGAATAAGCTCTTTCAATTCTAAAGGCTAAGATAGCTTCTTTAATTTTTCTTTTTATAGAGACCTCGTTTGTTAACAAAAAATTTTTTGCAACTTGTTGGGTGATTGTAGACGCTCCTTGAAGTCTTTTATCAGAAAAAATATTTTTTAAATTTTTAATAACAGCTCTAGATACGCTTTTAGCATCTATACCTGGATGTGAAAAAAAGTTTTTGTCTTCCGCTGATAAAAAAGAATAAATCACTTTTTTTGGTATTGATTCATATGGTATAAAAAGTCTCTTTTGTAAGGCATATTCAGCTATTAGTTGACCTTCCCCTGAATGAACTCTGCTTGAAATTGGTGGTTTATAATTGGATAAAATCTT
>Ga0310344_10003992_pt1 | contig 10964 bp, 11 predicted proteins | sample HC15DNA20200_MG_FD_203801 | JGI IMG/M metagenome (GOLD analysis project Ga0310344, IMG submission 203801) | Marine microbial communities from station ALOHA, North Pacific Subtropical Gyre - HC15-DNA-20-200_MG | ecosystem: Environmental > Aquatic > Marine > Oceanic | place: Pacific Ocean: North... | reverse complement strand
ATGGTGGACATGATTGTCAACATTATAATACCGAAAATGAAAATAAACTCTTTTGAAAGAGTAGAACGATAATTATTGTTATTTAAACTTGTCTTTGGTGTGCTAACCGTATTTTTTACGATCGTCTTTGAAGGAGTTCCCTGATACTTATTGAATGTAACGTAACCTAGGCCAAGTAAAACAGATAATATAATTGCCGAACATATCGGCCATTTAATTCCTTTTTTTTCACTCAATCTCTTGTCCTCGCAATAACTTCTTCTGATAGTAATGCGAGTTGATCCAGCTCTTCTTCCGGAGGACCCGCATGTTTAAAAACAAAATGTTTGGCTCCTGCTTTTTTAAAAGCTTCAATCTCTTCTACACATTTTTCTGGAGGTCCAAAAATAAGATATTTTTCTGCGATACCATTAAAGTCCATATTATATCTATGAGAAAGGTTTTTAATTCCACTTTCAAGAGCATGTTTTTCATCTTTATGAGAGTAAATAAATGCATGATGCGCAGGTGTCCATAACCCTTCTTCTATTTTGAGATTTTTGCCTGTTTTATTAGCGATATCATGCATCTGCATTAAGCCTTTTTTAAATTTTTCAGCTGAATAAAGATACGAGATATACCCATTTCCTTTGGTAACGGCTCTTTCCCTCGCAGCATCACTTCTACCTCCAATCCATATTGGTGGACCACCTTTGGTGAGGGGTGCAGGGGTTTGACTTACTAAACTAAAATTCCAAAATCTTCCTTTATGTTGAACGTTTTTTCCGGTCCATAGTTTTTTAATTATTTCTATCGATTCATCTGTTCTTTTTCCTCTTTCTTTAACTGGCACACCACAAAGTTCAAATTCTTTTTCTCCCTCGCCACCGACGCCTATTCCGAAAATAAATCTATTACCCCCACTTAAAAAATCAACAGTTGCAGAAATTTTTGCAGAAATTGCAGGTCTTCTAAGGGGAATTAAAAAAACGGCTGTGCCTATCGTGATCTTGGATGTTCTGGCAGCGAATGCTGCAAGGGTAGTCAAACTGTCTGTATAATGTCCATGAAATGCTATATGGTCACCCATCCACAAAGAGTCGTATCCATGATTCTCTGCCTGTTCTGCAAAGCTTAAAATTTCTTCAGGAGCAGGAATTTTTTCAGGATGCAAGCTTGAACTGATTCCAAACTTAGTTTTAACCATCTTTCTATAGTGTACTCAATTAATTTTTAAAATTCATCTAAACCGAACTCTATCATTGAATCAAATTCTTATGTAGACCTATCACTAAACTAAATATTTTTATATTGTGACAATTGTTTTATTAATAGTTTTTATCTTTTTTTCTCCTGAATAAGAAAGGATTGAAATTGGTTGATATAAAACCATTTAGAGCGCTACGTTATGCAAAAGTTTCTCCTGGTGATATGGGAGATGTAACTTCTCCTCCCTATGATGTTTTTAATGATGAACTTCAGGATTTATTTTATAAAAAACACCCTAGTAACATTGTCCGATTGATACAGGGAAAAAAAGAGTCTAATGAAAACAACGATGAAGCTAGAGTTACACGTGCAATCGAATTTTTAAAGAATTGGAAAAAAGAAGGAATTCTATCTATTGATGAAACCCCATGTCTTTTTCCTTATAGACAAACTTTTACATTGCCTGATGGAAGAAAATTAGAAAGAAATTCTTTTTTTACAACAGTTAAGCTTGAAGAATATGGTAAAGGAGAAATTTTTCCTCACGAACAGACCTTTCCAAAGCCAAAAGGATACCTTCTTGATTTATGGGGGAGATCAGGAGCACATTTAGGTCCAATTTTTAGTTTTTATGATGATGCTCAAGATCTTGCAATCAATTCTTTATCTTTATCTATTTCAAATACAAATCTTTTGGCGGATTTTGAAGAGGAAGGCGTAAGGCATGAGTTGTGGTTTTGTGATGATAAAAAAATTATAGATTCAGTCAAGTCCTCGCTCGCTGGAAAAGATATTTTTATTGCGGATGGACATCATCGCTATGAAACTAGCTTAAATCTTCATGAATTACAGGGCAAAAAAGAAGACAAAGAAAACATCGAATCTCAATACACGTTAATGTGTCTTGCAAATCTCAAAGATCCAGGAATGATTATTCTTCCAACACATAGAATGATAAGAGAGATTAATACAACTATTCCTGATTTTTTGAGTTCTATTTCTAAATATTATAATGTTGTTGAAGAACCAGATCCGGGCGAAAATGGAGGGAAGCTTGTTTCAGATAAATTAAAAAAATTATCGATTGATAATAGTTCTTCTGTTTTTTGTTTTTCTGATGGGAAAGGGATTCTTCGTTATCTTATCAGAAAAGGAAATCAAGAAGAAAAAGAGAGGAATCCACTGGATACACTCGATGTATCTTTACTTCAGTCTGATATTATAGACGATGGATTAAAAGCAAGTCATGATGATGGAAATATGAGCTTTACCCCAGATCCCGAGGAGGCGCTTTCTTTTGCGAGAACTGAAGAATTTAAGGTAGTTTTACTTCTAAATCCAACCCCAATCGATTCAGTTTGTGAAATCGCAAAAAATGGTGGAAAAATGCCCCATAAGTCAACTTATTTCTACCCGAAGCTCAGAACCGGACTTGTGATACATCCCTTTTCTTCGCCTGCGATTGATTGATAAATTAAGATGAAGATTAAATCTAGTGATTTTTTAAAAAGTGCCTCTAGAAAAAACGGTTGGCCACAAACAAAACTTCCAGAGATCGCTTTTGCAGGAAGAAGTAACGTAGGAAAATCTTCTCTTATAAATTATGTTTTAGGTCGTAAAAATCTTGTTAAGGTTAGTAATACTCCTGGGAAAACAAGGCTTATAAATTTTTTCAGTATATGTTCCAATCCCTCAGATTTTTTATTAGTAGATCTGCCTGGATATGGTTTTGCACAAGGGCCTGTTAAAGAGAAAGAGCAATGGCAATTTATGATTGAAGAATTTTTAAGAGAGAGAAATGAACTTCTTGGTATTTTTTTGCTAGTAGATTCAAGACGAGGAGTTCAGCAAATGGATATTAGTTTGATGGAGTGGTTGTTTGCGCATAATCTTAAAGCGTGTGTTATTTACACAAAGACAGACAAGATAAAGCGAAATGAAAAAACAAAAATTACCAAAGAGCCAAACTTAGAAACTATTATATCAAAATGGAAAGGTTTTTCTGGACCCATTCTAAGCAGTGCAAGTCGTAAAATTGGAAAAAAAAATATCTGCAATCAGATAGAAACCTGGCTCGAAATGATTTAGCTTAGAAAAATACAAATTAACTTGGGATTAAATTATGGCGAAAATAAAATCAAATTTGCGAGGATGGAGGCCCGGAGTTCCAAACGTAAAACCAGAAAATCGAGTTTACGATCAACCAGCCAAATCAAATAAAAAGCCAAAAAAAAAGGATAGTCTTTTATTTGGTACTGGTGGTGTTCCACATTCTACGAAAAATAAGACCCACCCTTCTGCAATTAAGAGATTAAGCGAATTGGGACTATCGGTTTACGAAATGGAGTTTGTTCATGGGGTAAGAATTAAGCCAGAAACTTGCGAGGAAGTTAAAAAAGAAGTAAGAAATACGGGGATTAAAGTTACTGCGCATGGCCCTTATTATATTAATTTATATTCTATGGAAGAGGAAAAAATAAAAGCTAGCAGAAAACGTGTTATTGATACAGCTGTTGCCCTTCACTCCTGTGGTGGCGATGGAGCTTGTTTTCATCCTGGTTTTTACCAAAAAAGAGATGAAAGAGAAGTTTACCAGTTTATCAAAAAACAAATCGATGAAATCTTAGATTATCTTAAAGAACAGGGATGTCCATGCCGTTTAGATCCTGAAACAACCGGAAAAGGGAGTCAATTCGGTTCCCTGTCTGAATTAACTGAAATGGCTGGATCTTTAAAAAAAAAGAAAATCGGCATCACTATTGATTTTGCACATATTCATGCTCGAACGGGAGGGAAGGAAAATTCTTATGAAGAATTTTCAAGTCAGTTGCAAATCATAAAAGATAAGCTTGGAAAGAAAGCATTAAAATCTATGCATATTCATTTGTCAGGCATTGCATATAGCGAAAAGGGAGAAGCGCATCATTTGGAATTATCTGAATCTGACATGAACTATAAAGATTTATTTCGTTCTTTAATAGATTTTGAAGTTGAAGGAAGAGTTGTATGTGAAAGTCCTGCGCTTGAATATGATGCGCTTTTAATGCAAAAAGAATACCGGAAGCTAAACGGAAGTTAAAAAAGGAAGGAAATAATGAAAGAAGTATCTTATCAATTAGCAACATTTGCACATCAATCAAGTTTTGATGATTTATCTGAAGAAGCAAAAGACAGAATGAAAGTGTTGCTTATAGACGCTATAGCTTGCGCGATTGGATCATTACGTTCTGAGCCTATCCAATTTTTAAAAGAACAAGTTCTAGAATTTGGTGGTTCATCAATGACTTCGTTGATTGGCGGAGGGAAAACAGCGCCTGATAGAGCTGCCTTTTTTAATGCTGCTTTAATAAGATATCTTGATTTTAATGATGGCTATATGGGCAGTCTGGCTACATCTCATCCTAGCGATCAAGTAGGTGCAATATTAGCTGCATCTGAGTATGCTGATATAAGTGGGCGTGACTTTATGACTGCATTGGCCCTTGCGTACGAAATCCAATGTCGTTTTTGTGATTCTTGTTCCTATGAGGATAAAGGTTTTGATCAAGCTCTTGCAATATCTTATTCGGCAGCAGCAGGAGTTTCTAGAGCTTTAAACTTAAATATAGAAAAAACGGCAAATGCTATCGGGATAAGCGGGGCTTCACAAAACCCTTTTCTTATAGTTCGGGCAGGTCGTATTTCCCATTGGAAGGGTTTTTCAACTGCAAATACTTGTGCGAATGCTTTACATGCAACCTTTCTTGCTATGAGAGGAATAACTGGGCCACCTGAAATTTTTGAGGGCCCTTTAGGATTGTTTGAATCTATTACCGGTCCTTTTGATATAAACTTAGAAGATACATCTTTAAATAAAGTTCTTGGGATAAGTTTGAAAAAATTTAATGCTGGAATTCATTCTCAAACAGCAATAGAAGGTGTAATTGAGTTAAAAAATGAAAATAATCTTAATCCTAAAGATATCTCTGAAGTTGAAATTGGAATTTATCAACGTGCTTACTTTATAATGGGTGGAGGTAAGGGCGGAGATAAGCATGATGTGAAAAACAAAGAAACTGCTGATCATAGTTTGCCTTATGTTTTAGCGGCTGCTTTGATAGATAATAATGTAATGCCAGAGCAATTTGAAGAAAAGAGGATTTTGGAAGAGGATGTACAAACTTTACTTAAATGTGTGAAAGTTTCAAACTCAGAATCCCTAACGAATCGATATCCAAAAGAATCCCCGGTGACAATTAAAATTACAAATAAAGAAAATAAGATTTTTGAAAAAGAAAAATCTTCCTATGAAGGACATTATTCAAATCCTATGGGATTATCGTCTGTGATAGAGAAATTTGGTTTTCTGTGTGACGACATTATTTCAGTTCAAATGAAAGATGAAATAATAGATGCAGTTTCTCGAATAGATACAATTAAGATTTCCGATTTAACAGATATTTTTGCAAAAGCTGACATATAAAAATATACTTATTAGTATGACTTTAATTGAGGTGAAAATGAAAAATTTTGATGAAGTAATAGTTTATTCTTCTACAACCTGACCACCTTGCAAGCAAATGAAAGAGTTTCTTTCTATGCATAGTATTGTCTTTAAGGAAAAATTAATTGATCAAGATCCTGAAGCGCTTACAGAATTAGTTGAAAAAACCGGAATTCGTGGGACTCCTGTAATGATTGCAGGAGAGGATATAGTGGTCGGTTTTGATAAAAGTAAAATACAGAATATTTTTGGCTTAAATTAGGATTAATATTAAACCCTTTTTATGGATACTGTTCAGACTTGGCAGTAAGATAAAGTGGTGTTAATATCTTTTGGCTCCTAGGTTGTTATATGTTCTTTGATTATTATTTTGAGGTTTTTTTTGAGTAAAAGAGATTATGAAATAATTATTGTGGGTGCTGGCCCTGCCGGATTGACAGCTGGTTTATATGTTTCCCGTTCTAAAATAAACGTCGTTTGTTTTGAGAAAATGGCTCCAGGTGGGGAAATTTTAAATACGGAGTTTGTTGAAGATTATCCAGGATTTGATTTAATTGGTGGTCCAGAACTAGCCGCGAAATTTACTGATCATGCTGTTAAATTTGGATTAAAGATAGAAATGGAAGAAGTATTAGAAGTGCGAAAAGATGGCGATGATTTTTTAGTGAAAACTGATATGGGGGAGAGACGATGCGGGGCAGTTATTTATACCCCTGGAGGAATACCAAGAAAACTTGAAATTCCTGGAGAAACTGAATATTCCGGAAAAGGAGTAAGTTATTGTGCTCTTTGCGACGGAGCTTTCTTTCAAGATGAAGTGATCACCGTTGTAGGTGGTGGAAATAGTGCTGTTGAAGAAAGTAATTTCCTAACTAAGTTTGGATCAAAAGTTTATTTAATTCACAGAAGAGACCAATTTCGAGCACATGCTGTTGCGGTTGATAGGTTAGAAGAAAACCCAAAAGTAGAAATTATAACAGATCATGTTGTTGATGAAGTTGTTGGGGATGGCAAGGAAATGAAAAAACTTAAAATTCGCAATGTGAAAACAGATGAACTGCAAGAATTAGATGCTACAGGATTATTTGTTTTTGTTGGTTTTACTCCAAATACAGATCTTATCAAAGATCCTGTTGAAAAAGATGAATTTGGCTTTATAATTACTGATCAGAATATGGAGACAAATATTCCTGGTCTTTTTGTTTCTGGTGATTGTAGAAGCCAACTTATAAGGCAAATTACAAACGCTAGCGGAGATGCTACAACAGCAGCAGTTGCTGCTGAAAAGTATTTAGAGGCTCAGGTAGAAAAACAAAAAAAGGAAAATGCTGCCGCTTCTTAAGACCAATAATTATGGAGAGTAGATTATAAAATGGAGTTTTCAAGATCCTTAGGACGTTTCTTTATGACAGATATCCTTAAGGGAATGTTTATCACTGTTCGTCATTTGTTCAAAAAACCTGTTACGCTTCAATATCCCAATGAACGCTGGGAGCCGCCAGAGAGGTTTCGTGGTTTTCTTGGGTTAACGCGTGATTTCAAAACAGGCGAGGAGAATTGCATAGGGTGCCTGAACTGTGAAAAAGTTTGTCCAGTTGATTGCATTACCATTCTTACTGCGGGAAAAGGACGTGAGATGTACGCAAAGGAGTTTTATATTGATTATATGAGATGTATGTATTGTGGTTTATGCCAAGAAGCTTGTCCTACAACACCTAAATCAATTGTACACACCCATCAGTATGAAACCATCGGCTACGATAGAGATACTCTCGTTTTTGATAAGGATCATCTTTATGACGTTTGGGAGAAGGAAAATAATTACAATGGTCCACGGGCATGGGGAAAGTTTTTTGGCCTAAGAAAGCTCGAAGAGGACAGACGCCCAGTTTCAGAAAGTGAATCTACTGAAGAAGAAACTGTTGCTGTCGCAGAAAGCGATGAAAATGAACAAGAAAATAATCCTGTGACAAATAAATTTAAGGCTCCAAATACTGTTTCGAAAAAAAACAACAAATCTCCCGAAAATCCCGAAGGATAAAAATCTGACTTCCTCTCGACGTAAATTATTTACTGTGAATTTTGAAGATATCCGTTCTGGAAAAGTTACTGATGCGTATTTTGAGCGAACTCACCGTATCTTAGAAACGAAAAAAATAAAAAAAAGAATTCGAGCAGAATTTACCGCAAAAAATCTGACCTCTGGATGGGGAATTTTTACTGGTCTTGAAGAAATTCTAAATTTATTTGAGGGGTTACCGGTTAGTATCCGTTCTGTTCCCGAAGGATCAATTTTCAGACCTTTTCAACCTGTTATGGAAATAGAGGGACTCTATAATGATTTTGATGTTTTAGAAACAGCTGTACTTGGTCTTATGTGTCAATCAAGCGGAGTAGCAACAAAGTCCGCACGATGTAGAATTGCAGCAGGTAATCTTAAGTTGCTGAGTTTTGGTGCACGTAGGATGCATCCGTCAATTTCTCCAATGATCGAACGTTCTTCTTATATAGGAGGTTGCGACGGGGTTGCCCTTGTTAAAGGCGCAGAAATGCTAAATATTCCTCCAGTTGGAACTATGCCCCATTCCCTTGTTATTATTTTAGGTAGTTTATCGTCTGCATTAAAAGCATTTGATGAAGTAATTGAAAAAGATGTTCCTAGAGTTGCAATCGTGGATACTTTCGGCGATGAGAAATTTGAAGCTTTAGAAGCTGCAAATTGTTTACATGATCGTTTAGATGCTGTTCGTATTGATACGCCAAGCTCAAGGCGAGGGAATTTATCCGAAATTCTTACTGAGGTTAGATGGGAATTAAATCAAGCTGGATTTGAAAAGGTTAAGTTGTTTGTTAGTGGCGGGATTGATGAAAATGAGATTCTAAAATTAAGAGAATTTGTTGACGGAGGTTTTGGGATAGGGACATCCATTAGTTCTGCTTCTGTTATAGATTTTTCTATGGATATCGTGGATATAGATGGGAATCCTGTCTCTAAAAAAGGAAAACTTTCTGGAGGAAAACATTTGCTAAGGTGTGATGACTGTTTTTCAGAGGAAATCATTCCTATTGGTAAGCCTTATGGCGACTGTGATCTTTGTGGAGGGGAAATGTCCCAACTCCTTTCTACAGTGATGGAAAATGGAGAAATAAAAAATTCTTTGCCTAGCGCAAAAGAAATTCAAAATTATGTTCTTTTACAAATTGATCGTTTTTCCCTCGACATTAAATAGATGTCTACTTATTCAAAATTTTCTCAATTTAGAGATTTTATACAAAAATATCATCGATTTTTAATTATTACTCATATGGGTCCAGATGGAGATGGGCTTCTTTCCTGTCTAGCGTTATCCCTTTATTTGAAAGAAAAAGGGTGTAAGGCTACCGTTGTGACGGAAGATGAAATTCCTGATTTTGTTTCGTTTTTTAATGTAGGACAAACTATTTTATCAAGTGATAACTTATTAGAGCAGCATGAATGGGAGAAAAAGTTTGATTCAGTCCTTATGTTGGACGCAGGAAAATTGTCTCGTTTAGGAAAACTAGAAGCTCCTATTTTATCGAGTCGCCTTCCTATTGCTATTATGGATCATCATATTCCTGAAGAAGAAGACCCTGAATGTCCTAAAGTGGTTGATCAAAATGCTTCATCTGTTGGAGAACTTTTGTCGGATTTTCTTGAAGAAGAAAAATACAATTTTAAAAATTTAAAATTATCAAGATTATTATATTCGGCTATTGTTTATGATACTGGACAGTTTAGATTTACAAATACAACGGCCAAAACTTTAAATTGGGGAAAACGATTTATTGAGATGGGAGTTGAACCAGGAGAAGCGTATCGCATCTTTTGGGAATCTAATAGCATAGGTTCTGTGAAATTGCTTGCAAAGCTGATGAGTGAATTGAAAGTTTTATGCAATGCACGTCTTGCTTCTTTTAGGCTAACTCAAGAAGATTTGAAAACTTTCAAGGTAAACAAAGAAGAAACAGATGAATTTATCTCTATTCCAAGAGGTATAGATAGCGTTGAAGTGGTTGTTTTTTGTTCAGAACTTCAAAATGGAAAAATTCGAGTTAGCTTAAGATCGAAAGGGAAGGTTGAAATACATGATGTTGCTATGAAATTTGGAGGCGGCGGACATGCTTTTGCTTCTGGTGTTCGTATGAGAGGTCCTATAGAAAAAGCTGAAGAAAAAATCTTATCTGCACTTTCAGATAAGATTAAAGAATCATTAGATTGATTCTCTAATGGGTATTTTTCGCTAAATGTTCCCCTAATTTTCTCATTGACGCATCCATGTTTTCTCCGTGAGGCAAGAAAGTCACAGAGACAAAAACATTTTCATTTCCTTCTATTTCGACCAAATTTCGGAAAAGTGGTTGGTTATAAAAGCCATTGTTTGGTTCTGCATGACCTATTCTTTCAGTTGTCTTCATGAAATGATAGGATACAACAGCCCTAGGGGGCACGAATCTTTTTCTTGACTCACCTTCATCAGTAAAATCTGAAATTATTCCTCCGAATCCTTTACTATGACCATCTCCAAAAATATAAGATCCATTTTGAGACTGCTCACAACCACAATAGGTAGCGAGTTTGACATATGATAATTGTTCCATATCATTTTCGTTTTCTAAAATGACTTCATTAAGTCCGCAAGCAGGGCATACAAAAAAATTGGTAGGCATTATTCATTCCTAAAATTTTATTTTTTAAGATTTAAAGTTGCTGTATAAAAGAGGATATTTTGTCAAAAATAAAATCAGCATACAAGCTAAACATCTAGAATTATTTCCAAATATTTTATTTTCCTTTCCATTTAGGTGTTCTCTTTTCTAAGAAAGCGTTCAGCCCTTCCTTTTTATCCTCGGTTTCGCACAGAGCACCTTGTGCAAATTTTTCTAAAGCTAAACCAGATGTTAAGCTTCCTTCCATTCCTGAGTGAATCATAGCTTTCATGAATTGTGGTACCAAAGGAGCATATGAAGATATTTTTTCTCCCATTTTAATCGCAGTTTCCATTAATTTTTCTGGTTCCGCTAATCTAGTTATTAGACCAATCTCGCATGCTTTTTTTGCATCTATAGTTTCTCCCATGAGCAGCATTTCCATTGCCCAAGCTCTTCCTATTAACCTAGGTAATCTTTGGGTAGCACCGCCTCCTGGAATAATTCCTATTTTGCCTTCAGGCGTGGCAAATTTTGATAAGGGTGTAGCAATTCGTAAGTCACAACCTAGAGCAACTTCTAGTCCACCACCCATACAAAAACCATTAATTGCTGCTATTGATGG
>Ga0310344_10003991_pt1 | contig 10966 bp, 11 predicted proteins | sample HC15DNA20200_MG_FD_203801 | JGI IMG/M metagenome (GOLD analysis project Ga0310344, IMG submission 203801) | Marine microbial communities from station ALOHA, North Pacific Subtropical Gyre - HC15-DNA-20-200_MG | ecosystem: Environmental > Aquatic > Marine > Oceanic | place: Pacific Ocean: North... | reverse complement strand
CTTGGGTGACGCCCAAACCGCTGGTCAGCACATCCGTGACCAATTTGAAGAGCGTGAGGTCGAGCGTCGCCTCTGGATGCATCGCCATGGCCGCGCCGAGCGCCATCGCCCGCTCGGTCTTCAGGTCCTCGGTGAGCGAGGCGGGATAGGTGATCTGATCGCCGTCTACGGCGCCCCTGTCGCTCGGTGCGCCGGTGCCTTTGCCAGACCGCTCCGCCTTGTCTTCAGGGCGCACCATCCCGACATGCAGGGAGATCTTGCCATGCGACCAGGAGGCGATCACGCCGGAGCGCGAAAGATCCTCGGTGCCATAGGCCTCCTGTAGGTCCCGCGCCTCAGCTTCCAGCGCGTCCACGCGTTCGTAGAGTTCATTGTACGCCTCTTCCTCGAGCTCTTCGTTCTCCATCTCGTGTTCGAGTTTCTCGAGTTCGGCGGCAATCTCATCGACACGCTTCTGGCCCTTCTCATCGGGCTCGACTGGACCCGGATAGACACGGCCATAGTCCGCCATGGCGGCATAGTCGTACTGGATGACCGCATCGGCCCAGGCAAAGCCGATCTCTGCCCGCGCCTCTTCGGCGGCGGCGGCGAGTTTTTCGAGCAGGATCGTTTCGACCAGCGCGGAATCCTCCAGCACGGAATGCTCGTCCAGGAGATCGGCCGCGATGGCGCCGCCACGCGCCTCGTAGTCCTTCCGCACGAAGGCGCCGATATCGTCGCTGACCTGCACACCGCGGGACTTCAGCGCGTTGCGGACGGTATGGGCCTGGACATAGTTGTCCTCCCTGGTGAGCGCCTCGAAGACCTCGCGTTGCACCTCCTGGCTCGGGTGATCGGCGAAGGCTTTCATCGTGTCGAGGGTGATCGATTTGGCGCGGGCCGCGGCACGGATGTCGGGATGGATGAGCCCGTAGCGCAGCCTGCCTTTGACGGCGGCGACGGTTGTGCCGAAGGTCTTGGCAATCGTCTCGGGAGTCTGGCCGTCGACCTCCATCATCCGCGCGAAGGCCTCGAACTCGTCGATGGCGTTCATCGGCGCCTGGGTGATGTTCTCGGCGAGCGACAGCGCGGTGGTCACATCGCAATCGTCAGGGACCAAACGGCAGTCGATCTTGGTGCGGTTCGTGAACCCTTTGGCGGTTTTGTCGGCGACCAGCTCCAGAAGCGCCGCATGGCGCCGGCCACCGGCGAGCACCCCGAACTTGCCACCGATCTTCTGAACGAGCAGCGGCTGAAGAAGGCCCAGAACGGCGATGCTGGCCTTGAGATGCGCGATATTCTCCGAGGCATAGGTCTCGGGGGAATTGGTCCGTACGTTCGCGGGATGCGGGCAGAGGTCGCCGATGGCGACGGTGGTAGTTTTGAATGTGTGAGTCATGACATGTCCTTCTCGACGTGTTTGAGAGGGCCGCGCGGGTCTTCGCGCAACCAATCCCCGGATCCGGGAACCAACAGGACAAGAGGCCCACTTTCCCTTTCGGAGGGTCAGCGGGCCTGTCGGTGATGGAAGGTTGGGGTGCGGCCCGCCCTACCAGTCGCGCGCCATCATGACGGTCAGCACGCGCATGGTCGTCTCGGGATTGTCGGGTGCCTCGGCGCCATAGCGGAAGTCAGAGCTGGCCTCGTAGAGATCCAGCTTCCAGAATACGGTTTCGCCCCGGATCGTCACGGCCCCGAAGTCGTGCCAGCCTTCCGGATCATTGTCCGGCTCGAATGTATCGAACGCACCGGTGGCCTGGACGGCCTCTGTGACGAAGCCATCGCCTGCCTCGATCAGGGACTGGGTCACGACGAGGCGGCCCTGGATCTGCTGATCCGGGGTGATGCCAAGGCAGGCAAACCTGCGGAAAGCGTCGTTCTGGGATGCGATGACAGCCGCGTTCGGACGCGAATAGTCTGCGGGTTCAGGATGGCTCATGGGTCTGTCCTTTCGGGATGGGTTGAAACCACCAAACCCAAAGCCAGTTTTTCCTTTCACCACGCCCTACCAGCCCGGACAGCCCCGGCCTCAAGCGGCCTGTTCCCCCTGCCCCGCCTCCGACGCGGCGACGAGATAGTCACAGGCACGCTGCGCGTCCGCCGCATGTTTGAAGATCGCCCGCTTGTCAGACCGGAGCACGCGGACCCAGTTGTCGAGATAGGCCGCGTTCAGCTCCAGCGTATGCGCGGAGAACCCCAGCTTCTGACCCAAGAACACCGTGCAGAGCTCGGCCACAATCTCTTCCCGTGCGTAGGCGGTGTTGCCGAACCGCGCATCGCCATAGCTGCGGTTTAACCGATGCCGGGGTTTCGTCCAGTGGCCCAGCTCATGACCCCAGACGGCGTAGAAATTCCGCGGGTTCTCGAAGAGCTCGATCGGGGGCATGTAAATCTTGTCGAGATTCGGGACGTAACATGCTTCCCGACCAGAGAAGCTGACATTGGCACCGATTGCCTCGAAGAAGCTCTGCATATGCGGGATCGGTGCGCGTTCGGGATGAACTTCCGGTTCGGCCGCAGCGGGATGGAAGCGAGGGTCCAACCCCTCGATCTGATCGGCGTTGAAGACGCGGTAGGATTTCATGAAGGGGATGGTTTTGGGATCTTCGGTTTCCGCCTGGTCGCCGTGGGCGCTTTCGGCCTGCTCGCGCTCGGCCGTCCCGTAGTAGACGACCACCGACGATTTCGAGCCCTTGATGACTTTCGCATCGAGCTCGTTCGCCTGCCTCAACGTCATCCAGTAAGGCGAGGCGTATCCGGCCATCATGGTGCGCATAGTCAACAGGAAGTTATTGACGCCCTGGTAGGGTTCGCCGTTCAGGCGGAGCGGCACGGAACTGCCGCCGACCGTCCATGGCTTGCGCCAGGGCAGCACGCCCCGGTCAATGATGTCGATGAGTTCGTTGGTGATCGACGCTGCAGCGTCGAACTTGCGTTTGCTAGACTTGGACATGAAATAGCTCCGATGTTTGGGGAGCGCGCGGCAGCCGCGCGCGGATCGGACAAGGGTGGTGAGCGACGCCGCGCGGGGGTACGGGTGCTGTCCGCATTCCCGCCAGACCCATCACTCCACCTCCGGATCCGACTTTCTCAAGGCCTGCTTTGACTTTCCGGAACCCGGTCATCCCGTGGTTGGATCGACCGTCAGAACGCGGACCGCCCGCCAGGAACCCGTCCTGATGCACCAACAGGAAGCCTTTCAGTGCGACGTAAGCGCTTCCCGCACACTTCGGCGGTGTCTCAGGGCAAAACCTGCTGATGGCGGGCAGATCGGGTTGCGGTGTCGGGCCGAAACCTTAGAAGGGCAGACGCGCGGGGCGCGTGCTATCTCGCGTGCGGCCCGGAACCGCTTCCCACCCTTAAACTCCCGGAGTATTTCAATGATCCGCCATGTAGTATTCTTCACTGTCCCAATCGACGGCAACCTCGACGCGGTTCGGAAGGGATTGCAGATCCTGACGCGGATTCCCCATGCGAAGCACCTCGAGATCGCTCTGAACCGAAAGACGGATCCGGCCAGCAAGGAAGTCGATGTTGTCGTCTACGGAGAGTTCGTGGATGACGCGGCGCTGGCCGCCTACAAGGCGCACGAGATCTACGCCGAATCCATCCGGCGCGTGAAACCCCTCCGCGAGATGCGCTTCGCGGTGGACTACGACACCTCTCAGGCCTTCGTAACGGCCGATGAAGAGGCCTGACCCCTCGAGGGTACCAGTAGAGGCCAAATCGGACGCTCACCGCCTCCTGCTGCGCGACGATTGGGCAGGCACCGAGATGCGGTTCACCGCACCTCGCGAGTTTATCTACGCCGACCATGTTGACGAGATGCCACGGGCCTTGGACCGCATGGAACGCGTGCGGACCGCGGGCCAATGGTGCGCGGGCCACGTGAGCTACGAGACAGGCTGTGGCCTTGATCCGCGCAATACAGTCCCTGCGCGCTGGAGGGACGTCCGCGTGACATCGACTGCGGGGCCATCGAATTCATAGATCCTTCTGGCCTGGTGCGCGGCAATGTCTTCATCCGTCCGCAACCTCGCCTTCCAAAAGGGCGATGAGGCCATTTTCAAAGTGTGAGGCGGCATCCTGTTCGATTCCGAGGTTCGCTCGGAATACGACGAATGCCTGCTGAAAGCCCGCTTCGCCTCTGGACCGGATCCAAAGTCTTGCCTGCGCGCCGACGTCTGAGCCCATAATCGTATGACGGTGGCTTTCGGCACATGTTAGCGTGCGTCATTCAAATAAGACACCCCGCACACTTGCCCTTAGGTAAGTCGACCCGTAAACACCTCCCAGCCGACACCACCCGCGTGCGGTCGCGCCCTCCGCGGCGGCCCGAAATAACCTCAGGAACTCCGCTCTTGCTCGACCAGATCGCGCTGCGCGCCGAACTCGCCGATCACTACGATCTCGCCCCTTCAACCGACATCGCGCTGGCAAATGCTGACATTTTTGCCCGGATGGACCGTGTCGTGACGCCCCCCGACTGGGCGATCTATGCGCCCTATGTCGCGGCGATCAACAAGCTCAAGAAAGAGCGGAACGCCGTCATTCTGGCGCATAACTACATGACGCCCGAGATTTACCACGGCATCGCAGATGTGGTTGGTGACAGCCTGCAACTGGCGATCGAGGCGACCAAGGTCGAAGTCGATGTGATCGTCCAGTGCGGTGTGCATTTCATGGCCGAGACGTCCAAGATCCTGAACCCCTCCAAGACGGTGCTGATCCCCGACATGGAAGCGGGATGTTCGCTGGCCGAAAGCATCACCGCCGAGGGCATCGCCCAGATGCGCGCGCAGTACCCCGGTGCGCCCGTTGTCACCTATGTGAACACAACGGCCGAAGTGAAGGCCGCGTCCGACATCTGCTGTACCTCTTCCAACGCGGTGCAGATCGTGCGCGGGCTGGACAGCGACACGGTCATCATGACGCCCGACAAATATCTGGCACAGAACATCGCCAATCTTGTGCCGGAAAAGAACATTGTCTGGTGGGACGGTGCCTGCATCGTGCACGAACAATACACCGCACAGGACCTGAAGGATTTCCGCGAATGGAACCCCGGCACGCGCATCATCGCGCATCCCGAATGCCCGCCTGACGTGGTGGCCGAGGCGGATTTTTCCGGCTCGACCAGCGGGATCATCGACTATGTGACGCAGCAACGGCCGGAAAAGGCGATGCTGGTGACGGAATGTTCGATGGCGTCCAACATCTCGGACGCGCTACCGGAAGTGGATTTCGTCGGGCCCTGCAACATGTGCCCCTACATGAAGAAGATCACGCTGGAAAAGGTGCTGTGGTCGCTCCACACGATGGAAGGCGCGGTCGAGGTCGACCCACAGGTCGCCGACAAGGCCCGTGTTGCCGTGCAGCGCATGATCGACCTCTCAGCCAAGATGGCCGGCTAGGGCGATGTTCCCGATCGAAACGGGTCGTGTCCTTATCGCGGGGGCCGGGCTGGCGGCGCAATATGCCGCGCTGAAACTGGCCCCGCGGCCCGTGCTGATGATCTCGCCCGAGGCATTGGGAACCGGTGCGTCTTCGGCCTGGGCGCAGGGCGGCGTGGCGGCGGCGATGGATCCGGCGGACAGCGCCGATGCCCATGCCCGCGATACCGTCACCGCGGGCGCGGGCACGGTCGATCCGGGTGTGGCGGTGTCGGTCACAGCCGAGGCGCGCGATCACATCCTTGACCTGACCGGGCTGGGCACGCCCTTTGATCGCACCGCAGACGGCAACTATGTGCTCTCGCGCGAGGCGGCGCATGGCTTCGCCCGTGTGGTGCGTGTGCAGGGAGATCAGGCCGGGGCCGAGATCATGCGCGCCCTGACCGCACAGGTGCGCGAGGCGGATCATATTCAGGTGCTCGAAGGCGTGATGGCCACGGGGCTTGAGGTCTCGGGCGGCCGTGTCACCGGCGTGGCCGTCGCCCACTGTGATCAGGGGCAAAGCGCCAGCGTCACCCTGCGCGGCACCGCCGTGTTGCTGGCCGGGGGCGGATCGGGCGGGCTTTATGCCCTCACGACCAACCCGCCGCGGATCCGGGGGCAGGTGATCGGCATGGCCGCCCGCGCGGGCGCGCAGATCGCCGACGCGGAATTCGTGCAGTTCCACCCGACGGCCATGGCCTGCGGGCTGGACCCTGCCCCGCTGGCGACCGAGGCATTGCGCGGCGAAGGGGCCACGCTGGTCAACCGACGGGGCGAGCGCTTCATGCTGGACGCTCACCCCGACGCCGAACTGGCCCCGCGCGACATCGTCGCCCGCGCAGTCTATGCCCAGACGCAGGCAGGGCTGGCCCCGGCACTGGACACCCGCACCGCCCTTGGCGCAAAGATCCTCAGCGATTTCCCAGCCGTCGCCGCCGCCTGCCAGCAGGCCGGGCTGGACCCGGTGACCCAAGTGATCCCCGTGGCCGCCGCCGCGCATTACCACATGGGCGGCGTGGCGACGGATGCAGACGGGGCCAGCACCCTGCCCGGCCTTTGGGCCTGTGGAGAGGTCGCCTCGACCGGGTTGCATGGCGCGAACCGTCTGGCCTCGAACGGGCTGCTCGAGGCGCTGGTCTATGGCCGCCGCTGTGCGCTGGCGATCGACGCGGCCCTGCCCGCGCCCACGGTTGCCGCACCCGTCACCCTGCCCGACCTTCCCGCCGCCGAAACGCCCGACCCCGCGCTGGTCGCCCGGCTGCGACAGGCGATGACCGATGGCGCGGGCGTGATCCGTACCGCAGATGGCCTGAACCGGACGCTGACCGAGATCGCCGCGATCGAAGCCGCGCAACCCGCTTGCGACGCGCTTCTCAACATGACGGCCACCGCCACGCTGATCGCCGCCGCCGCGCTGTTGCGCCGCGAAAGCCGGGGCGCGCATTTCCGGTCGGACTTTCCCCACCCCGATGGCGCAACCGGCATACGGTCGCTGATGACCCTGACCGACGCGTTGGCGATCCGCGCGACCATGACCCGAAAGGAACCGGCATGAACCAGAGCGCAACAATGCCCCCCCTGCCCGACCTGATCCTTGAACCGCTGGTCCGCGCCGCGCTGATCGAGGATCTGGGCACCTACGGCGACATCACCACCCGCACCGTCATTCCTGCCGGCACCACCTATGCCGCGCGGCTGAATGCCCGCGAACCGGGCGTGGTTTCGGGTCTGCAAATGGCCGCGCTTGCGTTCCGGCTGGTCGATCCCGCGCTGCAGATCACCACGCACAAGGTCGATGGCGACGTGATCGCGCCGGGCGACCTGCTGATGGAGATCACGGGCGACGCGGCCTCGATCCTGTCGGGCGAACGGGTCGCGCTGAACTTTGCCGGGCGCATGTCCGGCATCGCCACGCTGACCGCCGCCTTCGTGGCCGAAACGCGCGGCACCGACGCCCGCGTGACCTGCACCCGAAAGACGACCCCCGGCCTGCGTATCGTGGAAAAACAGGCCGTTCTGCATGGCGGCGGGTTCAACCATCGCTTCGGCCTGTCCGACGCGATCCTGATCAAGGACAACCACATCGCGGCCGCCGGTGGCATCCGCCCCGTGCTGCAATCGGTCAAGGCGCGGGCATCCCACATGATCCGCTGCGAGATCGAGGTCGACCGCCTGGACCAGCTGTCCGAGGTTCTGGACGAAGGTGGGGCGGATGTTGTGCTGCTGGACAATATGGACACGCAATCCCTTGTGAAAGCGGTGGAAATGACCGCCGGACGCGTGGTGCTCGAGGCTTCGGGCAACATGAAACTGGACCGCATTGCCGATGTCGCGGCGACGGGCGTCGGCTATATTTCGTCCGGGGCGCTGCCTCATTCGGCGCGAGTTCTGGACCTCGGGCTGGACTTCTGAATCAGCAATCCCTCGCGCACGGATACGCCATTTTTTGCATATTAAAACGCAATAATATTACGCTGCACTTGCGAAAAGACGCCCAAGCGGGTATCCCCTCGCAAGCCTGTCTCTGGAGGATCGACATGAGCCAATCCGCCCCGCAACGCAGCCTCACCGCGTCGGACATCCGCGCGCGCAAGGGTGCCGATCCGCTGGTCTGCCTGACGGCCTATACGACCCCCGTGGCACAGCTGGCGGATCCGGAATGCGACCTGGTCCTCGTCGGCGACAGTGTCGGCATGGTGTTGCACGGGTTGCCCTCGACCCTTGACGTCACGATGGAGATGATGGTCATGCACGGTCGCGCCGTCGCCCGCGGACTGAGCCGCGCGCTGATGGTCGTCGACATGCCCTTCGGTAGTTACGAGGAAAGCCCGGCGCAGGCCTTCCGCAGCGCGGCCAGACTGATGGCTGAAACCGGGGCCGGCGCGGTCAAGCTGGAAGGCGGGGCACATATGGAAGAGACGATCCGCTTCATCGTCGATCGTGGCATCCCCGTCATGGCCCATATCGGGCTGACGCCCCAGGCGGTGAACGCGCTTGGCGGTTACAGGGTGCAGGGGCGCGGCGCGGATGCGGACCGGATCGCGCAGGACGCCCGCGCGGTGACCCGCGCCGGGGCTTTCGCGGTCGTGCTGGAGAAGGTGCCCGCTGCGCTGGCCGATCAGATCACTGCGGACATCGACATCCCCACGGTCGGCATCGGGGCATCAGTGCGCTGTGACGGGCAGATCCTGGTGATCGACGACATGCTGGGGCTGTTCGACGCCTTCAAACCGAAGTTCGTCAAACGCTATGGCGATCTGGCCAGCGACGCGCGCACCGCCATCGGCACCTATGCCGAAGAGGTCCGCACCCGCAGCTTCCCCGCCGCCGAACATGTCTTTTCCCAGGAGGAACCAAGCACATGAAGATCATCCGCACCAAGGCCGAACTGCGCGACCTGACCGACAGCTGGCGCCGCGCCGGTGAAAGCATCGGCGTCGTGCCGACCATGGGTGCGCTGCATGCTGGCCACCTCAGCCTGGTGGAACGCGCCTGCGCCGACAATGACCGGGTGATCGTGACGCTGTTCGTGAACCCCAAGCAGTTCAACAACCCCGAGGATCTGGCAAAATATCCCCGGACTGAACATAGCGATGCCGAAAAGCTGACGCCTTATGGCGCGGACGTCCTCTATGTGCCCGACGGCACCCAGATGTACCCCGAGGGCTTCGCCACGACGATTTCGGTGACCGGTGTCAGCGAAGGGCTGTGCGGCGGAGCACGGCCGGGGCATTTCGACGGGGTGGCCACAGTGGTGACCAAGCTTTTCCTGCAGTGCGATGCCGACCGCGCGTATTTCGGTGAAAAGGATTACCAGCAGCTCCAGGTGGTGATCCGACTGGCCAAGGATCTGGACCTGAAAACCCAGATTGTCGGCTGCCCCACCATCCGCGAGGAAGACGGCCTCGCCATGTCCTCGCGCAACCTCCGGCTCACCGCGGGGCCGCGCGAAACGGCGCCGGTGATCGCCCAGGTTCTTGAAGACGCTGCGCGTGCCATCGCCCGGGGCGGACACGTCACGCAGATCCTCTACGAGGCCAGGGAGGCCCTGCTCTCTGCCGGGTTCGACACCGTCGATTACCTCGAACTGCGCAGCGATCCCGACCTGCAGCTGATGACTAGGGCAGACCGCGCCAGCCGCCTCTTCCTGGCGGCCTGGATCGACGGAGTGCGCCTGATCGACAATGTCTCCGTCGCGGGCCTCACGGACGTCGGACATTCGGAAAACCAACCGCTTGCACCGGCCTGAGCCAAACCGCCGCCTCTCAGCCCTTCGCCCGCAGGCCGGACCGTGCGAGGGCGGCGATCAGGTCCGTCCTCGTGACGATGCCGACGATCCAGCCCTTTTCAAGGACTGGCGCCGCATCGACATCACCATCAGCCATCATCGGCAGAAGTACCCCAACCGGAGTCGTTGGTACCGCCCGGGTGCCGGCGACGCTCATGATATACACGGCACGGACCGGTTGCGTGCGGTCCCGGTCAATCAGGCGCCGAAAAGCCGCAAGGTAGCCGCGGTCGAGCCGAAGCGCGTCCTCTCGCGCGCGGTCGATCACCTGCAGGAGGGTCGGTGATCCCATTCTCCCGGCGTGAATCGTAATAGGGTCGGCACATGCGCGTGAAAATCGATGTCTCAGAAGAGGAACTGGATGGTGACTATGGCGCGGTTCCTGGGCTCATCATTACCTGTACCCGGTGTCGGCACTCCGTGGAGGTGTTCGGCACCGAAAAAAATTCGGTGAAACGCGGAGCGGTCATGCTTCGGGAGGAATGCCCTTTTGATGAGGACAACTTCTACTCGGCATAGATCAAGAAGGGCTATTCGAGTAGACTTTGCGCCGCTACCGCCCTCGAGCGAACTTGGGGGTCCAGCTCTCAATCAATGAGGCTTCTTCTTCGTAGGCTTCGTCATCAGGGTCGTCGGCAAGTTCTTCGCTGGAAAGGACGGTAAGGGTGAAGCCGTAAGCGCCGAGACCGATGACTTCTTCATCCAACGCAAGCCGTCGCCCGCAAGAGAACCATTCAGCAAGACTGGTCTGACCACATATCGAGCGCGCGGACCGGATGTTTTGCGTATCAGCGTTGAACCGCAGGGTATGGGTTCGTGGCAGCGGAGTACCCTTTTTGAGGAATGTGAGCTTATCGAGCTTTTTGAAGCTTTCAGACAAGAACGCATATGCGACCTTGTCGCCGGAACTGACGACGACCGCCATCGGATAGTCGCAACATTCGGCGGCTCTGATGGCAGAGGCCGTGAGCGAGCACTCGGCCAGCTGGCTTAGCGCAATGATCCCATCCAGACCGACACGGCTTCCCCCGATGACCTCGCCCACGAGTTTCGACGGCATGAGCACCCAGACGCAAAATGATCGGCCTCAAGCTCTATCGAACTCATCCCTTGTGAAAACCCGGCCCTGGACATGTGGATCGGAGCAGTCTTGAGAATTTCCTCGGGATGCCCCTCAAGAAAATAGTGGCCAAGTTCGTGAGCCACGGTGAACCTGCGAAACCCCTCGCTCTTGATATCGGTCGCATAGAAGATGCCAACGCTC
>Ga0310344_10003990_pt1 | contig 10966 bp, 5 predicted proteins | sample HC15DNA20200_MG_FD_203801 | JGI IMG/M metagenome (GOLD analysis project Ga0310344, IMG submission 203801) | Marine microbial communities from station ALOHA, North Pacific Subtropical Gyre - HC15-DNA-20-200_MG | ecosystem: Environmental > Aquatic > Marine > Oceanic | place: Pacific Ocean: North... | reverse complement strand
GTTTCAGGATCTTTATGTACCTTCTTCATCATTACGATGGCATCATTCAAAGCCCTTCTATTTGTCTCAAATAAAGCACCATTATAATACATGGTACGTTTTACACCTTCATAACCAGTACCTTCTATTGTATCCCAAATACCATGACCTAATATCTGTGTAATAGGTTTTACTGTTAGTTGATATGTGTTACCAACCATAGCTCTTATTGCTGATAATCCACTAAGAACGTTGTTCATCACAACACTCCATGTAGCTTTAGCAAAGAGACTCATCTGTCTGGGATCAGGACTCTTAAGTAAACTTAGAGGTGATATTTGCCCTGCAGCATACTTATTCAGTTTTGCTAGGGTATCTACATCTCCATTACTATGTGCAAATGCATCAACTAAAGGACGTAGAAAGTGTGGTTTTGTTTTCTTTATCTCTTTCAGTGTTTCAGTAAATCTTAAGTTTCTAGCATGTATAGCATTCTCTGCATCAGTAAACTCCTTAGTTAACTGTTCAATTACAGCATCTAATTCTTTAGGAGGAACTTGATCAAACCAGTTCTTATTCCGTAAACTCCAACCAGATAGATACTTATTAAGTGCATACTCATCTAATAAGAATTGCATCTTATCAATGATGAGCTCCATCACTCTACTATCATCTACATATTCTCCACCTTGTTGGATAGCTTCAGCTAGTGTAGCAGACTCTCTTCCTAGGGTATCCATAACCCTTGCAGAAGCTTCTGAAACCTCTCTTCCAAGGAATCTATCAGTCAGATCTCTTAGAGCGAATGCAGCGGCTCTCGCCTGCTCTTCGTTAAATACTTCAACTTTAAACCTACCCATTAAGAAGTTCTTAACATCTCGGTTATCATAGAAGAGTGCTTTAACATCATCTATATTCTCAGCAGCTATGATACTTGTGTATATATCCCAAGCAGCTGCGTTCATCTGTTTGGAACCATATCTGATTCCATCTACAATAGCATTAAACCGTCCAATATCTCCAGTTTCTGCAGCTACACCCATAACAGCATCACGGGATTTGCCCCCTACCATGAGACCTTTCTCTCTCATAGCTTCTGTTATAATTGGAGCTGGGTCACCTATCGATGTACCGTTTTTAATAGCAGTAGTATCCGCTATATTCCTTGCTACGTTAGCAGGACCAGGTACTTGTCTAACTTCAGAAGCTGGATCTAAGACACCTGGTGTGATATCAGGATCTATTACATCCTTATCAAGATTTGGGTCTTGTGCTTTACGTCTGCCAGCTGCAGCATTCTCTACTTGAAGTCCTAATTCCTTTCTTTTTATAGCTGCATCTGCACCAGTTGTAATACCTAATCTATTCTCAATCTCTATGATTTCATTGATTAGTTGGTTTTCAGTCTGCTTATTCAGCTTACCTGTACTAAGTAATGTATCAAGTTCTTGAAGTCTTATTAGATCATCAGACTGATCTACAGCTGCTGCCTTCAGTTTTTCAGTTCTCTTATATGCAGCTGCTGATTCATCAATAGGTTCTATGAAGTCTACTTTTGTTTTAATTCCAGATTTAGAATCTATGAAGGCACCTATAATTGTACCAACACTACTGAGAGCAGTATTCTCATAGAAGTTCATCATCTTTCTAGCAGCGGGGCTATCAGAATCTTTAGTCTTCCATGCTTCTGGTATAGGTAACCATCCTTTAGGTCCAAATAAACCGGGAGTTAGATCTGATACTGTTCGCATAGCATTGTGCTCTTCACTAGTATCACTCAGTAATGCTACAGTACCATCAGCTAAAGCATAAGCACCTAATCTAGTTAGATGTTTAGCTAACCAAGGATAATTACTAACACCACTCTTAGCTAAGAAAGCATGTGTTGCACCACCTGTATGTATAGCAGGTAGTACAATAGACAAAACTTTTCTAGTATTTTGAAATAGAGGGTTATCTAACTTAGTAGCTTCATCCCATCTATCATCTACTTTATCCATTCCAGGTATAACTGTACCAGCTGCGTCCATGGCAAAGTCAGCATAAGCTAATCCTGGTACTGATAAACCTTGGAATGTATTATTTAAATTTTCTATTGGATTATTAGCTCCTGGATAGAAGCCACCAGTCTTTTTAGCTGCTTCCTCTTGTGCTGCATTAAACTCTTCTAAGGACATGCCATGGTACGTTTGATACCATTTATCTTTGAGTTTATCACGTTCACCTTTGAACTCATCTGATATATAAGGTACGCCTAAGAATCCACGCTTCTTACCGAAGTTCCACCATTCATCATACTCTGATTTCATGGTCTGTTCGTTCTCAGGTACTGCAAGATCTACAGTACTATTACCAATTTGACTACGGAATGGAGCTGCGTATTGAGCTGGTCCTAGTACTTCAGGTTCAATAGTGGGGGTATATGGATCTAGATCTCTTCCCTCAGTATTCTGTATTAACTCTTGAGTAGGAGTTAGCTCCTCTTCTTCTTCAGGATTAATTGTTGTTAATTCTTCGTTTTCCATAATTTATGGTACCCTATAGCTCCCTATGTTTTCATAACCGAAGAAGGCTGGGAACAGCTCCTTTATTTCATCGGAAGTCATATAATTAAGCCCACCTGATTTAAAGAATTTTTCTGGATCACTTACTACTGTTTTCCCAGTAGGATCTCTTTCCCAGTTAATCCCTTCCATCTTTTGATAAGTTCCTACGGGATCGAGTCCTTCCAATACTCCCTCAACATTAAAGCTTTTAGGCCAAATACCTTGAGCCATACAAGCGTTGTAAGCACTTACAGCTGCTGTTGATTTTTTACCAGCATTTTTATCAGTTTGTAGCCTTAAACAATCTGTCTCATCCATAGGTATTCTAAGACCATTTTTGTATCTTTCTGGCATGAATGTCTTAATCCTCGCATTTAAGATTTCAGTCTTAGTCTGATTTTTAGCAATACCAGATAGAACTACATCTAGATTCGGATGAGAAGGGATCGGTTCAGGCTTTTGATAAGGATCTTTTATACTTGCATTTTCCTTAGTTATCCTAATAACATCTGCCATATATTGATTATCTAGAAAGGCTGGATGATCTAATATTTGATCTGGAGTGTACCACCCATTTTCTATAGCAATCTTTATAGATTCTGGTTTAAGTGGTATACTTGGGTTTTCTCGTAAAAAATCTTCGATTGCATCTTCGTTCTTCCCTACTCTTTCAGTTATTAATTTTGAAGTATTAGTTATTACTTCCTTTGCACGATCATCAGTATTAGGGTAAACAAGAAAACCACTCTCCTTATCATATTGTATCCAATTATAGTTATTATTTGGATCATATTTCTGACCAGTGAGAGCAGCTTCATAACCTTTTATTTCTGAATTATATTGTATATGTACTCCTTTAGCTTTCAGTTCTCCCTCTATCCTATTTGCTTCAGTCCATGCTTTTACAGCATCATTACGTATCTTAGTTCCATCTGGTTGAGTGGTCCATAGCAAGTCCTGGTATCTTTCGAAAACATTTGATGTATAGGTGCGCATATTATACTTACCACTATCGCCAAGTTTTTTATATCCCCCTGGTCCTAATACCTTTTCTTTTTGTGTCCATGCTTGTTTATGTTTTCCAAACCAACCTACTATACCACCTTTTTCATGCTCTTCTATATTTTTAAAGAAAAGAACTTGCTGCTCTAGATATGTTTTTTCTCGTTCACTTAAACTACCAGCCTTAGTTTTATCCCAAATCTTAAGTGCTTGTTCCAAGTCGCCGTCGTTCATGGCTCGCATGAAATTCCTTAAATTACCGACTTTATTAAAATCAGTTGGTCGATAATCTAGTTTCTCAAAAGCTATTTTTTTCTGGGCTTCACTGATTGGTGCTTCCGTAACCATATTTAAAAGCTCATAACTTTCTTCTATGGTAATACCTCCTTCACTTTCTTCATACTGTTTAAGTTTGGTACTGAAGGGTGAATCAGGTAGGTTGAAGACAATACCATCGGATTCTAATTTATCCTTCTCTTTATTATGATTGGCTTTCATCGTCTTACGGAAGCCAACTAGTACTTCGTCTTCAAATTTTTTAGCATGTTTATCTAGCCAATACTCAGCGTCCTTATTAACTTCTGCACGTTGATCTATGTGCATATCTGTAGTCCACTTGTCTGTACTCCCTGGAGTTAAATAACCTTCAAAACGCTCACGTATCTGTGCTTCATTAGTCAAGGTTTTATCATTTTCTATGATATAATTCATGACACCTATACCACTATCAGCTAGAGTATAGAAAGCTTCTTCTGGACTTACTATTTTACCATCAATCTTATGATAACCATTTTTGTGAGCAATTACCATTGCATTAAATATTACATTTCTTTCACGGAGTGTTCCGGCAGACAAATACTGTTCCTTTAAATCCTCCATCCTAAGATTATAGTCATCATGCTTCCTTGCCTGATACATACCATGCTGGTCTAATGCACCCCAGCTTTTAAACATATTAATTATCTCTGTACCTGCACGGGAACTTTCTGATACACCAAACTGTCTTAAAAGTGCTCTAGCACTCAAATCCATTGCTGTTACAGCATTCTCTTCATTATAATCATAGGCATCTACTCCTTCTATTCCCCTTGCCTTCCTCCAATTCTCTCTTGCATCGGTGGCATAGTACTGCTTATTTTCCTTGACATGGCGTACTAATTTATTTTGAGCCCAAAGACTGCTAAATCGGAAGGTCTTATCTACACTAGCATTAGCACTGACTGGATCTAATGTATAAGTATCATTTATTACATTTCTAGCTATGTTATAATTTAGGTTAACAACTCCATCATGGTGCCACTTTAACTGACCTGACTTTTCTGCTGCATCCCATTCTCTCATACCTCTTAAGGTATCTTCTAACTCAACACCAGACTCTGCAAGCTCACCAAACATTCTAGCAGCTTTCGGAGAATGTGTAGTTAGGAAATTAGCCCACTTTTCTTTTTCAGCAGCAATTCTATTCAGACCTTCTACATCTCTTTGTGCATTTAAAGTTATAGCCTCAAGCTGTCGTGTTCTGACTTTCTGTTCAAGCTTATGATGTTCCTGTAGTACACCTTCTTCAAATCTAGCATTGTCGCTAAGGCCCCCAATCTGTAGATTAGAGGCTTCTTTAGCTTGCTGTTTCGATAAAGCGATGGCGTCAACATTTCTTCGTGTCTGTGCTTCTATCTCGCCTCGTGAGGCTTCTAAGCGTGACCCTATGCTTTTAAAGCGTCTGCTCGTAGCAGCACTTTTAAATCTTTTTCTATTCATCACTAGTTCTGACTTTGTACATAAGTATTAATACTACCAGCTAGGGAAGTTCCCATACTAGTTAAGGCTGTAGCCCATGCCATATCAGATCCTACCCCTCCTGCAGGCATAGCACCTTCAACAGGCATTGGTCCGAAATCGTAATCTTGTAAGGCTCTTGGTAACATAAAACTAGCAACTGGTATAGGCCTAGGTTTAATAGGCATTGGCAGTACACCTGGATCTAACATCTTAGATGCCCAAGCTGTTAAATCAGCTGATGTTTTATCTCGTATTATTTCGTCTAATACACCATGGGTATTTCTATCCATACTGTCACTGGAAGCATTCAACATAGCCATCTGTCTACCATAATCTGCTACTGTAGCTTGGACAGCTTTAGAAGCACTTCTTCCAGAAGCACCTCTAGCTCTTAATTGACCTTCAGCTTTAAGCATATCTAAATAGGACTCTTGCCTATCAAATGCTTGTTCATCTTTAGATTCTTCTAACTTAACTATCTCACTATCCATGGCTGTCTTTGCTGCCAGGAAATTAAGATGAGTTGTATCTTTATAAATATCTTCGGATCGTTTAAAGGCGGCTTCATTACCAGCTTGTTGTTGATCCCTTATCCTTAATGCATAATCATATTGCTCTTGTGCTGATACATCTTTATATGCTCGTAGCTTTCCTTCATTGGTAGCTTTCATTAAGATAGCATCAACAGCTTCCATCCTGCTGGCTTGCATCGCTTGTTTCTTGAAGTCCCAAACGTTTAAGTCATGTTGATGTTGAGCTTTGATAGCTTTAATCTTAGCTTCTTCTGCTCGGTCTTGTGCATCAGATGCTTTACTAGCACCCCATAGGCCCATACCTATATTAACTGCGGCTCCGATGCCTACAGCCCATGGGTTAAATGCAGCTGCAGCACCTGCACCACCTGACACACCGCCTGCGATTACTCCTCCTGATGACATTATAATTTCCTCCTATAGAATCTTGGTGAGTAATGTCCTTCCCACATCATTGAGTTTAAGGATACAGGGAATGGTGAATCATTAAACACTCTTAGTTGGAAATTATCTGTTCGTTGATGGATAGGTATAGACACAACTGATTGTTCTGTAATACCGATATCATTACCTAAGTAAGTATCAGCTATAGTTGTTGGGTTTAGATTATACCACTCATCTAGATATATCAAAATCTTCACACCACTAGCTGGTGCACTATTAAATGTAATCTGGTTAAGTCCAGACACAGTGAATGCTGTAGTTACAACACCGTTCAATTTCACTTTAACTTGGTCAGCATCTACATAAGATAGGTCCTGATTAATCCAGTTATATATAGTTGTAGATCCATCTCCAGTATACTCTTTTGTACCTTGTAGTACACCTGTAGATCTAAGTTTAAAACCACATACTCCAGATAATCCCAGAGCAAACTTCATTCTATTAACAGTTAAGTTAGCTGTAAAGTCTGTTAATTCTCCTTTGTCATCTGGTCTGAAGTAGGTCTTAGGTAATATAATATCATAATCATACTTCCATCCTACTATAACATCATCTTCTATACTTGTTAAATCTTTTCTTAGTACTTTAAAGTATGGATCAGGTCCATCATTAGTAATCACTTCAGGTGTAGTAGTGAATCCAGATTCAATGAACTGACCTGTAGCTGTCGTACCTTTAATAACTATAACAGGTGTTAAGTTTGAAACATTAGCCCAAGGTATAAAGCATTTAGAAAAGTCATTAGCAGTATCATAGTCTACTTTATTATTACCCGCTGCGTTACTAGCTGGGGTATATAAATCCATACAAGGATTAATACGTTGACCTTCATTATTTACAATGATAGCATCTGCAGGACTCTGACTTAAGCTAGCTTGTACTAATGTAAACTGACTACCTTGTTTAGTAACTGCAAAGAAATCATCTGTATCAACAGCGATTGTCTGTACATCACCAGGTAACTGCCAGTTAAACCAAGCTTCAACAAGAGTCTCTTTACCATCATGATATGTTCTATAGAAATATACAAATCTTGAATCTTGCCCTGACATAGCCAGGAACTTATTCTGTGGACTAGCAATGAGTGTATCAACCGTAGCTGGTACCCACTCATTAACCACTCTACCAATGTCTAGAATCTTAGGGTTCTCTTCTTGACCGAAAGTCTGCATAGCAAACGTCCTAGTATAACTAGGTGTCTTACTTACAAACTGGATCACTCCACCCATATCAACAGGATCTATCTCTGTTTCCATGTCATAGTTTGCTATGGCACGGACGTTAGTTGTTGTTGGTGTTAGGACTCCATCAGCAGAATTTAACAAGAACTGCTGGTCCTTACTGAATAAGAGTAAACCCTGAGTAGTTGGTAAGACTGAGTGTAATGTAGCAGGTCTGATAGTTGAGACACTAAGATCTATTGGATCGGCATCTGTTACTATCTGTGCTGAACTATGATAGAACTCAAAAAACTCCTGAGACTGACTCATGGAGATGTTGTCTTTCGATAAGAAACCTAGTCTATTGTTATAGAAAAAGCTTGCCTGAATTTTTTGTCCTACAAAACTGGGGTGTGAGTTTGTTTCATCATCCCCTACCTTACGATCAACCCAAGTAACTTGTCTGAGGGTAAAATTATTAACTGCTGTATTAACTAATTCATGAGGCATTGTAGCGGGATCTAAACCTGGAGACGAAGATGGGTCTAACCCTTCTGCCCAGTGACCTTGACCAGATGAACCATTATCAGCTACAAACTTAGCGAAGTATGTGTCTAAAGTAGAGGCAGTATTCATTACCTTTACAATGTGTCCGTCAAAGGACTCGGTAGGTAGTTGCCCTACGTTAGCTACCTGATCTTGGAATACGTATAGAGCATCACCTGCTTGACCACCAGTAGCACTAATAGTTATAGTAGAGTTACTATCTGATAGGTGTAGAGATTCTTTATATTTTGTTGTACTAAGTCCGGATATACTTAAGCCATCTATAGCACTCTTTAATGCAGTTAAAACAGAATCATAAGTACCACCACTATTACTAGCATGTGAAACTGTATTACCATCCACAACTACTGTATAAGCATTACTAGCTGGTGATCCACTCAATACAAGAGTAGCTTTTCTGTTAGCATTGAAAGTGGGATCAGCTTGCTTAGCAACAGTAACTAAATTATTTGTTATAATAGATGTGTCTTGTACAGTTAGTACCTGATAATTAAGCCGTCCTCCTGTTAGATAACTTTGCCCTGCTGCTGCAGATATGTAAGTCCATCTAGCAGTATTATCAACGATACCATCTGTAGGAGTTGTTGTACCAGTTGGTCCTCCTGATCCTGCAGAAGTTCCTGCGGTTAAACATTGGTAAACATTCGAACTGTTTGTAACTCTAACACCTACTGCATATGCAGTGTTAGCAGCCCACGCTGCAGTAGCATCATAACTAACAGTACATACTGTTCCATCTACATTCCATATATCTATATCTCCTGTACCGCCTCCTGCTGCAGGTTTGATACATCCTACGTATCTTTCTGTTGAAGTTCTAGCTATGTAGAACCATTTCGAATCATCATATGTGGTACCAGTACCTAGGTTTTTTATCCATTTAAAACCAGGTCGTTTAGTAAGACCAAATGTAGGGTCCGGATATCCGTTAAGACATTCTTTTACTTGCCCTGGCTTTTTCTTATCATCAGATTGTCTAGATACTCCACCGAGATAATTATCTATCCGTTGGGTAATTGCTGGCATTATCTTGTTAACATTTGATAAGGTTTATAGCTATTATAGGTGTTAGTTCTATCTTGTGGGTGTCCGAAGATTGTGTACTGACCTTGACTAGTTTCGTACTCTAATGCACTAGATCTAGCTAAAGCTTCTTGTTGTTGTAACATTTCAAATTGATTAGAATCTCCTACGATTCTTTGGGATGTTATAGCTGCAGCTCTAGCTACAATGTATTGTTGTATAGGTTTAGGTAAATCTACCCAATCAAATTCCCATATAACATCACACTCTACAGGATTTACATGGGTCCATTTATAGGTATGGTGTACTCTATCGTATAACCTACCACTCCTTCTTATCCCTTCGTAGTCTATGTTACTTTGATTCTCTGTTAGTTTTATTTGTAATATATTGTTCGGTATAGCTATCTCATTAAGTGTAGCTATAGCAATATCTGGTGTGAATTCATAGTGGAACTCTTTATTAAAAGTCCATCCTTCAGATTGGACATCCTTATTCACCTGTAATAATGTGTCATATGCAATCGCAACGTCTGGGTTGGTTTGATCAAGTGTGGTTACAGGTGCCTGACCACATGACGACAGTATTTGATTTATTGCTGGTAATTCTACAGTAGCGTTAGTGGTTGGAAAGGCCATAATATTTATTAAGAAAAAAAGGGAGACCGAAGCCTCCCGTATGTAAAGTTAGAATGCAGCAGGTGCAGTTCCTGTACCAGCGTACAGTTCTACAGCAGCGGCAGGGTTCAGATAGTCGGCTCCCATTGCGAGACGTCCGAGAATCACATCACCCTGGTAAATCACTGATACATCACCACTTGTTACTTGAACTTGTGGGCCAATTGCTTCTACACATGCAGCTGCTTCCTTCTGGAAGATCAGACCACAGGAGTTTACGAAGTTGGATTGTGTACCATACTCATTGTTGATACCTGTAACAGAGTTACGAGCATCTTCAACGGATACCTGAGTGAAGGAACCTTTGTTTCCTACATCTGTGATGCCAGGGACAGTACCGGAAGTAGTTCCACCAAGCTTAGTACCGTACTCACCGAAGTAAGGAACGTTCATAGACTTGTAGATCTTGATTCCAGCAATTTCATAGATACCCTTACCTGATTGTAGAGCATCTCCTTGCTTATCACGATTAACTAAATAAGCACCTAGACCTGCACCATCTAGACCCTTGATAAGAGCATAGTATTGGCGTGGGTTTAGTACGGCAACACGACCGTCGGTACTTATTCCCTTCTCATCTAGTGCTGCAGCTGCATCATAGAAAGCTGCTACTAGAAGGTCAGGATTGATTGAGTCATCAGCGTTACCTGCACCCACACGGATCTGTGTTCCGCCTGGTTCTACGAAGTTGGTTGCTGATACTGGGCTAGCCTTACGTGCACCGCGAGAGATTGCACGGAAGATTAGACGGTCATACTTTTCTGCAAGTGCATAACCGATTTTCTTGGAGATCTCACCTCTGAGGTCATAGTGAGCAAGTGTCTCATCCAATTCATATACGAATGCGGAGCTGACAAGTAGATCGTCAATGGTGACGGTCTTCTCAGCTACTGGAGGAGCCTTATCACTGTTACCTAGGATGCTGTTTCCTGGAGTATGATACTCGGCTGTGGTGCGACCCGTGAAGATGAATTGTAAAGATTTTCCATTCTTTAGGGTACGCTTCATAATGAGATCACGAGCAATCGTGTTTCTCTGGAAGCCTTTGAACATCTCACCCGAAAACAGCTTAAGATAAAGAGCTCTGGTGTCACCCGTCAGGTTTGATTGACCTAACTGGACAACCTGGGACGGGTTGACTGAACTTTGATGTGCCATTTATTTGGATAAGTTTATATATACGTTCTTCAGCTGAAAATTTTTGCGCTTATTTTATTGTAGTTGTGGTCTTTCCCACCGTCTAGACGGCAAAGGGT
>Ga0310344_10003989_pt1 | contig 10969 bp, 13 predicted proteins | sample HC15DNA20200_MG_FD_203801 | JGI IMG/M metagenome (GOLD analysis project Ga0310344, IMG submission 203801) | Marine microbial communities from station ALOHA, North Pacific Subtropical Gyre - HC15-DNA-20-200_MG | ecosystem: Environmental > Aquatic > Marine > Oceanic | place: Pacific Ocean: North... | reverse complement strand
TCAAAAAGTGTTCTTAAATTTATTTTTCTTTCTTCAGTTAAATTATCCAATTTATTTTTCTTCTAAAAACTCCGTTGTGGAGTATAGCACATTAAAATAGATTAAGTACAAGTTTCTCATACTGTCGTTAAGTTTAATTAGTTCTAGTAACATTGAAATATGAAAAAATTAATAACAAATAACCTGATAGTTACTTTTCTTATAACAATAACAATCAGCTTTTTAACGTTTTATACTGATTTATTCACTAACACCTATATTAATCAAGTACTGAAAATCTCTAGCGAAGGGTCAAATGCTATTTCAAGCACTTTAGATATATTTAATTTCGGATATTCTTTTGTGGCTGGAGTGCTAGCAGCCATTAATCCTTGCGGAATAGTAATGCTGCCTGTTTACTTGGGGCTTTATGTATACAATAATTCTGATTCCAATGACATAACGACCTCAAGAAAAATAGTTAATTCGGTTAATATAATTTTATTTGTTGGAATAGGATTTGTGGCTTTATTCTCCTTAGCGGCAATCATAGTTTCGCTAAGTTCAGAGTTAATAGGTGATCTAATACCATTTATATCAATACTACTATCACTACTTATTCTTTATTTTGGAATTGGAGAATTAAGTGGAGAAAAAATTTTTAGCACTAAAATATCATCAATCAGCTCAAAGATCGGAAATCCGAAAAACATTAACCCTATTGGTTTTATACTCTTTGGGATAAGTTACGGATTGGCTTCTGTAGGTTGCGCTCTTCCAATATTTATTTCAGTCGTGACAAAATCTATTAATTCATCAAATAATCAAAGTATCTTTATGGATTTCATTTCTTATTCATTTGGGATGATATCAGTAATAACTATATTAACTATTGCTACTTTTATATCGGTAAATAGCACTAAAATCATAAATAATTTTTTTAGAAAATGGTCGTCTTTAATCTTTGGAATATTCTTAACTTTAGCAGGAATATTCATGTTAAGTTATTGGGCATATGACATAAAAATTTTATTTAGTTAAACACAATGATTAACTAATTTTCCTATTCCATCAATTTCAATTTCAACTATATCGCCAGGCTTTATCTGCCCAGCAGTGCCAGATGTACCGGTAAATATACAATCACCAGGAAATAATGTTACATATTTTGTGATAAATTCAACCGTTTTTGGTATAGACCAAATCATTTCGCTAGTATTACAACTTTGAACAATGTTTCCATTTACTTTACCAATGATATTAAGGTTTTCTGGATCTATTTCAGTCTCTATAAAAGGCCCGATTGGAGAAAATGAATCTGATGATTTAGCCCTCCACCAACTCTTGTCTCCTTTTTGCCAATCTCTTGCACTAACATCATTTCCACAGGTATAACCAAAAATATAGTCAAAGACCTTATCCTGAGGTACATCTTTAGCGAGCTTCCCTATTACTACGACCAATTCGGATTCAGCATCTACTTTTTCAGAATCTCTAGGAATTATTATTTCTTGATCATGACTTGTTATAGATGAGATAGTTTTAAAAAAAGGTTCGGGCTGCTTTGGGGGAGCTTCACCCTGCAAATGAGAACCATAATTTTTTGCTAATGCAAGCATACTTGATGGTGTCACAGGTGGTAAAATTTTTAACTCAGAAATACTATAGGAATCTCCAGTTTTACCATATTCGCCAGTAAAGATATTGCCATTAACCTTTTCAACATTATCGCCGTTAACTATTCCAACAAATTTCTCGCCTGATTTTTCAAATGAACCAAATTTCACTATAGCCTCCATTTATAAATTACGATTTAAAGAATATAGTCTATCATTGTATAAAACTAAAATTATTTTACTTAAAAAAATTGCTTTTATCTGCCAAGAAAATTAATAAAAGTTATCAGGATAATAATGTCTTGCAAGATGTTAGCCTAGACATTAAATCCGGAGACAGTATTTGTATTTCAGGGGAAAATGGATCTGGAAAATCTACGCTTCTAAAAATTTTTTGTGGTCTTTTAAGACCTGATATAGGCACGCTTAGTGTCTTAGGCAGAGATCCTTATAAGCAACCAGAAAACTTATTCATTAAGCAAAGGATGGGTGTGTTAATGCATTCAAACATGCTTTATCCTCAATTGACTGTAAAAGAAAATCTATTATTCTTTTCAAAATTATTAGGAATCATTAAGTACAGGTCAAGAGTTTGCGAAGTCACAGATGAACTAAATATTTCAAAATTTCTAAATATTGAAATTTATAAACTCTCTAATGGAAATAGAAGGAAGGCTAGTTTTGCCAAAAGCTTACTAAATGATCCAGAAATATTGATAACCGATGAACCTGAGGCAAATATTGATAACGATACTATTGAAATATTTGCCAATATTTTCACACAGAGATTAAAGAGATCAAAGGCCAATATTTTCACAAGTCATAATGAAAAGTTTTCTGAAAAATGTTCTAACAGAAGAATGAAATTGGAGAATGGAAGGCTTTTGGAATTATGAAAAATTGGATAAAAATTCTTTTAACTATTTCATCTAAGGATTTGATAGTTGAATTAAAGTCAAAAGAAACAATTGTAACTATTACACTTTTCTCTTTACTTGTAGTCTCTATATTTGCAGTAACATCTTCGAACCCTTCTAATTTATCTGCAGAGATTGGTGCAGGCATTATGTGGGCAGCAGTAGTCTTTTCTGGCTCTATAGCAATGTCTAAATTATTCTCTCATGAAGAAAAAAACGAAACGCTAAATGCAATATTGCTTATGCCTGTGCCTATTGAACTTATTTTTTTCAGCAAAATATTGTCTTTATTTTTATTCTTGACTATATCTGAATGCTTTATCATTGCTGTTTTTTCAATATTATTTAACTCAAACCCTCTATCTATATATATCTTAACTGCTATCCCTATCTTTAATTTAGGATTTAGTTGTGTAGGTACTTTCTTTGGAATAATTTCATCAAAATCTAGATCAAATGAGATTTTACTTACTTTATTACTTGTGCCAATAATAATTCCATTAATAATGTTTGCTACAGAATTAACTAAAGCAGGCTTACTGGGGATTAGTTCTCAAAATTTCAATCTATGGCTAAGTTTAGGAATTCTTTTTGATATAATATTTTTAGTAGTCTTAACTTTTTTATTTGGAAAAATAATAGAACAATGATATATCTTTATCATTGCATCATAAATTACAAACGATTAATTGCTAATGTTTAGAAACTTATATCTGATAATATCTGGTGCTATAACTCTCCTATCAATATGGATGATATTTATATGGGTTCCAACCGAAGTTAATCAAGGCTTAGTTCAAAGAATTCTCTATGTTCATGTGCCTTTTGCATGGGCTTCAATGGTGGCAATAATTGCTGTAGCAATTACAAGTCTAATGTTCCTAGTAACAAAAAAAATACTTTGGGATAACCTTTCTCAATCTTTAGCTGAAGTTGGTGTAGTTTCAGCCATTGTAATGCTTTTTTCTGGAATAGTTTGGGCAAAACCAGTATGGGGCGTTTGGTGGACAGGTGAGGCAAAACTAACCACCGCATTAATTTTATTTCTAATATATTGTGCCTATTTGGTATTTAGAAATTATTTTCCTCCAGGTGAGGCAAGAAATAGGATTGCTGCAATAATTGCTTTAATTGGGGCTATAGATAGTCCTATAATTTATTATGCGGCTCAAATTTGGCAACAAAATCATCCGCAAGCAGTTGTAGGTCCTCTTGCAACGCAAGAGTCTAGCCTAAGTTCCGAAATGGTGATTACATTATTAACTTGTGTTTTAGCCGTAACATTAATGTTCATCGGAATAGTTTGGGTTCAATATAAAACAGTTTCAGAAAAAGGATTGAAAAATGTACAAATTTCTTAGCCTATTACTAGTTACTACATTTCTAGGAATGAATCCTATCAGTTTAGATGCTGATGATGGAAAACAAATTACATCGGGAGTAATAAGCAGCGTAGAAGAAGAGAGTGGAAAATCTTCTAAAATATCTATTCTTACAAACGAAGGAGAGATAAAAACTTTTGAGATAGAAAATCAAAATAATTCCACTAAATACGGACTTGAAAATATTGCTGGAGAGAGATGGACTGGAAATCAATCAGAAAATGGCGAGGAGGCTTTTAAGAGGTTAAAAAAACATCAATCTAGATTGGCTCCTGTCACAATAGTTTCAGAAAATGGATTAGCTTTAGAAATTGTTGATATGGAAAGCAGGGACGTGAGAACTAATCTGTGGTATTTATTTGCTTGCTTTGCGGTTGCATGGATTGCTTTTTTTGTATACTTAATAATTATTAACGGAAGATTAAGCAAAACATCTAAATAAATATAATGAGTAATAACAAGTTAAAGTCAGAAGAATTGGCTCAATCAAGGCCAGTTTATATCTCTTCTAAATTAAAGATTTTAGTTGCACTTTTATCTATTATTATCGCAGTTTCATACCTAGCTATTTCAAGTTTTGGAGCAGCAACCACGAAATATATTACCGTACAAGACGCTATTAATAAATCTGATAACGAAAACAAGGAAAGTTTAGGAGTAATCGGAAAACTTGTTCCAGATACCTTTCATAGATCTGCTGACGGATTGACCGCTTTTTTTAGTATTACCGATGAAGAATCATCAGGAATAATGCCTGTTTCCTACTCTGGAGAAATAGGTGAAATATTCTTTAATGAAAATGCTGAAATTATAATTCAAGGCACTATTAAAGAAGATGGGATTTTCGAAACTACCTCACTTTCAATCAAATGTCCTTCCAAGTATGTTGATAGATTAGAAGAAGGCAATGACATCTAATGAATAAGTCTTCTATTGATGGTGAGGAATATTATTCTAATCCTGATGTTTGGTCTGCTGGAGGCGTAGTCATGAGAAATAATAGAGGTAATTTTGAGGTTATTCTGTGCGAGAGGTCCTCTGAAGATTTAGTAGCCCTTCCAAAAGGTAAACCAAATGAAGGTGAAGACGAAGTTGAAACAGCTTTAAGAGAAGTAAAAGAAGAAACAGGAATTACTGTAAAAATTATTAAGAAAATCAAAGAAATTTTTTACTCTTTTAGGTCATCTGAAAGCAAAATAAATAAGAGAGTTTCATTTTTTCTTATGGAGCATGCTGGAGGCAATATTCTGGAACATGATGACGAATTTGATAAAGTATATTGGGAGCAGATAGATTCTGCTTTGAGAAAATTAACTTTCCAGGGAGAAAAAGATGTACTGGAAGAAGCTATTAAATTGGTCAAAAACTCCAGATAATGAAAAGCCTGTAGAAATTGAAGGCATAAAGATAAATTTGCGCTCCAAAAAAATTGAAGATGCCGAACAAGATTATGAATGGAGATCGGATCCAGAACTTTCAGCATTGGACGCAACAGTTCCTATAAATATCTCATTAAGAGAATATATTTCTCACTTTAAAGATGAGTTAAGATATCCAGTGCCTTGGTCAGTTAAATATGCCATAGAAACCAAGTCAGGGAACTTAATTGGAAATATAATGTACTACGACATTGATCCAATAGACAAAGAGGCTGAAATCGGGATTATAATTGGTGATAAATCATTCGTAGGGAAAGGGTATGGAACCGACGCGTTGTCCACTTTGGCTTCTCACGTATTTGATACTACCAACATTATTTTATTGTACCTTCATACACTTACAACAAATGAAAGGGCAAGGAAGGCATTTAAAAAAGTTGGATTCAAAGAATCAGGACCTGTCAGAAAAGAAGGAATGAATTTTATAAAAATGAGCCTTTATAAAGAAGGTTGGAAGAAGATTAATCCTCAAAATAGTCACTAAAATCGTCGTCATCTACTGAATCTTTGCCAGATATTTCAGAATCTTTTGAATAGTCGAAGCTATCCTTTTCAGTTTGATTTTCTTTATGTATTGATCCAAAAGCCGGAAGTATAAGCTTGGGCTCTTCAATATCATCAAACTTTATCAATAACTCATCTTCATCATTACTTTTATCTATAGAAACAACTATGCCTTTTCCAAATATTTTATGAATTACTACGTCTGAAACGTAAAAATTTGAATTACTCGTTTTTATCTTTTTTTCAGTTTTTATATAATCCGTTTTGCTGAAATTCTTTTCCGTATAATTAATATTTCCAAAATTATAGTCTGCAGTTTTAAGCAGTTCTTTTGGTATTTCAGATAGAAATTGAGATGGGACTTGGGTTTGAGAAAACATATTTTTACCCTGATTGTTCCATGTGACTCTATTAAGGCAGTTGGTGAGATAAAGCCTTTCTTTTGCTCTGGTAATTCCAACATAACACAGCCTTCTCTCCTCTTCCATTTCTTTATGATCGTCGAGTGATCTTATATGGGGGAGCATTCCCTGCTCAAAACCTATTATAAATACTACTGAATATTCCAATCCTTTTGCTTGATGAAGGGTAATCAGTGTCACTTTGTCTAATTCTTCGTCTGTTTCAACAGAATCATCTACCTTTGTTATAAGTGCAAATTTTTGTACAAATTCAGTGGTTTTATCAAAAGGATCAGTTATATCTAAAGATATTTCTCTGGCCTTGACCTTTAATTCTTCAATATTCCTCAGCCTGTTATCATAGTCTGGATCTTCTTCAAGGTAGGTTCCGTATCCTGAAGTTTCAATTATTTCTGAAATAAGGCTTTCTGTGCTTAATACCTTCGCCTTAGGGATCATATCAGCAATCATCTCAGCAAACCTATCCAATGCTGCCTCTGCCCTCTTGTTAACTTTAAAATCCTCTTTCCATGGCCTATTAAGCAAATACCCCAATATGCTTTGATACTGACTTTGAGACATAAATGCTTGCCTGAAAGATAAATAGGTCGCATCACTTATGCCTCTTCTAGGGGTATTAATGATTCTAGACAGAGAAACTTCGTCGTTATGATTAATAAGTATAGAAATATATGCAAGCATATCCTTGATTTCCCTTCTCTCCCTAAAACCAAGTGCACCTATAAGCCTGTAAGGAATTTGCAACTCTTCAAGTTTATCTTCCATATTTCTAGATTGAGAATTAACTCTGTACATAACAGCAATCTCTTCAGGTGAAATTCCCTTGCTAATTAAATAACTAAGCTCCCTTGTGACAAATTCTGCTTCTGAAGAAGGGTTTCTGGCTGTAATCAAAACAGCATCATTACCGTCTTTATTGCCTGTCCAAAGCTCTCTTTTAAACCTTTCCGTGTTATTTGAGATCAATTTATCCGCTACCGCTATTATTGATTTAGTGGATCTATAATTCTGGTCTAGTTTAATTATTGAAGCTTCTGGAAATAGTTTCTCAAAATCCAATAAGTTCCTTGGCTCTGCATTCCTCCAAGAATAAATTGATTGGTCAGGATCCCCAACCACAAAAAGATTTTTATTTTTTTCGGTTAGTTTTTTTGATATTTCTAATTGCAACTTATTTGTATCTTGAAACTCATCTACCAAAAGATACTGATATCTTTCCTCTATCTCATTCCTGACATCTCCAAAATTTTCAAGTAATAAAACAGTTTTCAGCAGAAGATCATCAAAATCCAATGAATTTGCTCTTTTGAGAGCCTTCTCATAGTTATCATAAATTTCATAAATAATTTGAGAAAACAGGGCCCCATCAGGGTCATTTTGTTCTCTAGAAACATATTCTGATGGGGCCAGTTTATTGTTTTTTGCAACTGATATTTCTGAAAAAAATGTTGAAATCTTAAATGGAAGTTTCTTGGGATCCTTATTCATATCTTTCAAAATTCTTTTGACTAGTCTTGTTTGGTCAGAATCGTCATAAATCGAAAAATTCGGATCTATATTTATCCTTGATCCGTATTGACGCAGCAAAGATACGCATAGGCTGTGAAAAGTGGAAATATTAACATCTGATTTATTTGTAAGGGCAATGCACCTCTCTCTCATTTCACCTGCAGCTTTATTTGTGAAAGTCACCGCAAGGATCCTTTCGGGGAAAATTTGATGCTTGCTTATTAAATAAGAGACTCTGTTGGCAATAACTCTTGTTTTGCCCGACCCAGGTCCGGCTATAACCATGGCAGGTCCATCCTTATGGACTACAGCCGCTTTTTGAATTTCAGATAGATTGTCTAATTCTTTTAACATAAATTTACCTGTTAAATGATTCTTACCTGCTAACGCAAGTTACACGCTAAAGAGTAGTCAGTTCCAAGGCTTTGTCAACGGCATTTTGACTCATATTGTCCTTAAAATAACTAAGGCAACTACTCAATTTATCAGGATGGTCAAATATTGATTTTGAAACTATTCCAGAAATTTTGTCAGCAGTATCATGAGTGTCAGAATCAACCAAGATTAACGGAATTTCAAGTTTCTTCGCTTCATAAAATACATACTCAATAGGCTCTATACCTTTGGTTAACACCAGCCCTTTCACATTGCCTCCTGCCTGCATTGCTCCTAGCTGAAGATCTGGCCTGTCCCCTCTTATAAGAGCTAAAACATCTTTCTGTGACTCATAGTATAAAACACTCCAATCAAGAACTATTCCCCCTATAAGAATATTAAGAACGAGTTCATTTTTCTTTTCAGATTCATAAAGATATTTACCTTTAAGATGCTTAACATATTGATCCACAGTGCTTGAAACCATATGTCTATTTTCTGGAATTATACTTATAACGTCGTCTCCCTTCTCCGACTTAACAGAGTCAACTCTGTGGCGAGGAATATTGTTATATATAATACCCCCCAAATATTCTCCAAGTTTGCTCCTTGCCTTCTCCGCATTATCTTTTGAGTCAGTAACCAGCAGAATCTTTGATCTGCTGACTTCGGCAAGTTTTCTGTTGAAGTCCATGTCAGTAGAGTTAGATTCAGAAATAAGCATTTTTTTATTAGAATTCTTAGATATAAGATCTGAAATTTTTTGCAAGTATTTATCGGGCATATTTTTCACATCAATATCTTCAAGTCCAGGTATGGTTTCTACTTCAGGTAAGTCTATAATTTGCCTATCAGAAGAGGGCGTTTTATAAAAAGAGGATATTGTTGAGACTGAAATTCCAGTGGATTTTAAATATGACAAAATTACTGATCTAGCCATAGTTTTTCCACTATTTAATTTATCGGATGCTATTATTATTGAAGACATAAACTAAACTATATATTTTTACATTTCGGTCATCAAGAATATTTTAACACTTGAAAAGAATTGAAACCTAAAATAACATCTGATGATTGCGTGCCTCGGTAGCTCAGTTGGTAGAGCAATGGACTGAAAATCCATGTGTCGGCGGTTCGAGCCCGCCCTGAGGCACCACTTTTCTAAGGGAGAAAATTATGAAAGTACTTGTGACTGGGGGGAGTGGAAGGGCAGGAAAATACGTAATAAAGGATTTGCTTGAACATGGGCACAGTGTGGTAAATGCCGACGTGGTCAACGGATACCTAGAAGACAGAAGCCCAGAACTTTCCTACAAGAAAATAGATTTTACGGACTACGGAGAAACAGTATTTGCGACTTCAGGTTGTGATGCGATTATACATCTTGCAGCAATACCTAGTCCTGGAGTAATCCCGAACCAAGAAGTTTTCAGGGTCAACATGACTTCCACATTCAATGTTCTCGAGGCTGCCGAGGAAAAAGGCATAGAAAAGATAGTACTTGCCTCATCAGTAAATGCACTGGGAGCCGGATGGCCCGCAACACTGTGGGGAGAGTCTCCCATCCCTCCTAAATATTTTCCTATAGACGAAAAGCACCCCACAAGAAACAAGGACGTATACAGCATGACGAAATGGCTCGGCGAAGAAATGGGCGAGTCGTTCGCAAGAAAGAGGAAGGTGCAGATTTCGAACATGAGATTCCACGGCCTTTGGGACGAAGAGATGGCGAAAAATTACGTGAGGGCCGAAAAGAAGATGGATCTGACCGGACACAACGCTGCGGGATTCTTCGCATGGACCGACAGAAGGGATGCCGCGTCTGCGTGCAGGCTCAGCATAGAGGGTGACTGGACCGGGCACGAAGCCTTCTTCATAAACGGCAAGGATACGGTTCTTGAAATTCCCACCAAGGACGCTACCAACGAACTGTTCCCAGATATTCCCTACGTTAAAGAAGTGGAAGAATACGGAACATTACTGGACATAGACAAGGCGAAAGAAATTCTGGGATGGGAGCCGAAATACTCTTGGAGAGACGCTGGGAACTGGTAAAAATAGTTGTTTTCTATTAATATTTTCTAACTAAAATGCGGCTATCGTATAATGGTTATTATGGAACCTTGCCAAGGTTCAGATACGGATTCGATTTCCGTTAGCCGCTCCAATAAAAGTATATTTTTATTACACAGTTTCACATACAGAGCATACCAATCCTAGAAACATAATCCACAACAAGGCAGATACCGGATTACTAAAACTCAATTTGAACTCCAATTCTTAAGCCCTTTAATTCTTCCCTTATTAATTATTTTGATTAACTCATTTATCTTTTTTTGAAACTCCCCATCTTCTTCAAATTGATTTCTCATTTCATTTAGATTAGGAGAGTCGTATGGATAGAAATAATCATAAACTTCAGTCTCATGCCAGCTAATTAAATGTACCGGACACTCAATTCCATCTGGATTATTCGAATAATGAAAAAATAAAAGGTCATTAATATATTTATCCCAATATACTGGGTCATCAAGATAAACCTCCGTCATCTTAAATAAAGAAAAATACTCAGCATCAGTGCAGCCAAACTCCTCACTAATTTGAGAATTAATTCTATGCTCAATAGTTGAAAATTTATTAGATTGGTTTAAATATGATTCCATTTTTACATCTCCATTTGGCATACCTAAATTAGCAGGTGTTTTAAATCCAAGAATCAAGTCTTCATAATTTTTATAAACAATATATTTATCACTATTTTTTGACAAAGAAACACTCCTTAGAGGAAGAAAAATTGAAATTTATAACTGTTTGAAGTAACTATCA
>Ga0310344_10003986_pt1 | contig 10972 bp, 9 predicted proteins | sample HC15DNA20200_MG_FD_203801 | JGI IMG/M metagenome (GOLD analysis project Ga0310344, IMG submission 203801) | Marine microbial communities from station ALOHA, North Pacific Subtropical Gyre - HC15-DNA-20-200_MG | ecosystem: Environmental > Aquatic > Marine > Oceanic | place: Pacific Ocean: North... | reverse complement strand
GCCAGCCCGAAGTTCAAGGGATTCTACCTCGCGTCCCAGCTCATCGGGCCCGCCTCCAAACCCGATTCCACCACATCAGACCACCAGTGACGAACATGACTGGCGGCACGAGACCTATGAGGGCCCAGAGCAACTTCGACCACTCCCCGAATCGACCGAAGTGTAGACGTGTAAACCACAGGAGGACGTTGTCTCCAGTGCGCGGGTCGAAGTTGTCCTCTTCGAACGGCTCCAAGTAGTCGACCACGGCACCGAACGGCTCGGGGAAAGCGAGGTAGATCCCGGTAAAGCCCCACATAACAATGAAGAACAGCGTCCAGAACCCGAGCGCGCTGTGGAGCGACCAGTTCAATCGTCGCCAATTCGAACGCCAGTCGACAACTAGACCGTTACTCCAGGTCTTCACCCCGGGCCACCAGATGACCGCACCTGTCACCCCCAGCAGGAGCAGCAGGATCGCGCCCACGCCGTTGACCGAGCGACCGGTATCCCCAGCCAGCAGATTGTCGTGCAACTCGAGCAGCCAGGTGGTCAGGCGCCACCCCCACGGCAACGCATGCCCCAAGTACTCGCCGGTATATGGATCGAAGAACAGCTGGCTCCGTTCCCCCGACGGCCCAACCGACATGGTCACGGCGAGCCCGGGCTCGTCGGGCTCGGTCCAGACCTCCACCGGCACATCGGGAAACAGTGCCTCGGTGGCGGCGACCAGTTCCTCGCCGCTTAGCCTGGTACCGGCCACCGCGACCGGGAGGGGCTGCGGGTTGAAGTACTGGCGCAGCTCACTGCGATACACAAGGATACTGCCGGTCAGGCTGATCACGACGACGTAAAGACCGACCGCCAGTCCGCTCCACAAGTGGACCTGGAACAGCGCGCGCCTGAGCCACATCTGCTGCGGCTGCCGCCACCAACTACTGACCATCGCACCCTCGTCCCGACGCCGACACATCGAGAGTATCCGACTGCGTCGGAGTCTCGAGATCTTGAAGCCGCTGGCTCAGGTACTCGGCGATCGCACCCATTCCCGACCGTCCGTCGACCGCCTCGGCCGCGGAGTTGTAGTTCGTGTTGGTGTTGATGTCGTAGGTATAGGCGACCCCGTCCCGGTCGACGATGAACTCGACACCGGCAATCTGGGTGTCGTGCATCGCGAGCACGCGTGCGTACCGCTCGACCAGAGGATGCTCGAACCGGTCGATGATGGTGAACATCGCGCGATTCTCGCCTTCTGTCGGACAGAAGGCGTCGTCCACCCGACACGCGTCAGCGGGACACAGCTCGAACCCCTGGCTGGTATCCACCTGCACGGCGTAGAGCAGCTCTCCCCCCACGAACTCCACCCGCGTGATCGTCGGGTCGGGCGACTCCACGTATTGCTGCAACAGGGTGAGCCCGTCGACCGACGGCTCGAACTCGTCACTCTCGACGTAGGCATCCAGCGCCATGCGCTCACGGAACAGTCGCACGCCCAAGCCCTTGCCGGCTCGATTGTGCTTGGTGATGAACGGCGTCGGGAAGCTGGCCGCGGCCCGCCTGAGCTCCTCGCGTCCCACCACTGCCAGCGTGCGCGGGGTCAGCACCCCGAGTGCGTCGAGCGCCTGGTACTGCGCGACCTTGCTCACCTCGAGTCGCAACGCCCGAGTACCGTTGACCACCGGGCGCTCATGCCGCTCGAGCCACGCCAGTACCGCCGCTGTATGCTCCGGCGCGTACCGATGCCCCCGCGTGTGCGAGGAGGCACTCATCCGGTTGTAGAAGACGCCGTCTGGTGGAGCCGAGGTCAGGTCCAGCGTCCCCGTCCCAAGAAACCACTCCTCGAACGGCACCCCACGAGCCTGGAACGCAGACCGGAGTGGACGTACCCACTCATCGTTTTCGTGGATGACGTAGACCTTGGCCATGCCTACGCCTGGCTCAGAAGCGAGGATTGACCACGTTGTTGAAGATCGACCCGAAGGTATAACCAAAACCGACGCGGTACTCGTAGCGAGAATCGGTCGCGAGCGCTCTCCGTTCGACCAAGATCTCCGCATCAGACAAGTCTGCCTTCGGTAAGTACAGTTGATTCCGAACCAGTGAGCTGCTAGCGCTCATGAACACGGACAATCCGCGAACGATCCTGAACGAGAGGTTGCCTGACAACGACACGCTGTACTTATCCAGGTCATCAAGGAACGAGTTGTAGTTGAGCCGGATCCGACTATCTCCCCAAGGCTGCTCGACATCAAACGTCGTCTCCAACGAGTGCGATGGCACAGTCTCTTCCATCTTCCCGAAAATCGTTTCCTCTTCGTACTCAAACGCTTGGATACCGGCCTCGTAGCGAATGTAGAAAGCCCGCCTGGACGACTCGGAGTAGGGAAAAACATTGAACTCGATACCAGGGAGGACTCGCGTTCTGCGCGCCTGATTCCGGAACGTCGATTGGCTTAGTCCTCCCCGAATCGACGCCCCCCAGTGCTCTCCTAAGGTCTTGACGGCCTGGCCGTCCATGTTGCTGTTCCGGTTGATGTTTTTGAAGTCACCGCCGCTCAACTCAGTAATGCTCTCCCGATAGGAGGTCTCAGCCCGCAGCCGGAAAATCCATTCCTCAGTCGTACGATTGGCCGAGACCGACGCATTGATGTTGCGGTTCGTCCGTGAGGACTCACCCGAGGCCCGTGCATTGGCATTGATCCGAAACACCCAGAAATCCCAAGGGTCGTCCTCGGGCTGGGCCATCAAGTCGCGTGCTCGACCATTCCCGGCAAGAGCACTGTTGGTGCCGATCTCGATCTCGTAGGCCAGCGGAGTATCAATGATGTAATGGAGGAACCCGACGCGGAGCACCTGGGCAACACCGGCCCTCGTTTCATCGTCCGTGTCAGTCCGACTCTCCGCGTAGGAGTAAGTGACGTCACGTCCGTCGAACTCATCCAGGCCAAGGAATTCGAACGAATATTGCTGCCCGCCACCGGTATCCTCATCGGTAACCAGCACGTGCACTTGGGCATCACGCCGATCCCGGACGTAGTTAACGAACGTAATTTCACGCCGCAAATAGTTACGATCGCACTCACGACCACAATCAAGAAACACCCGCAGTGCCTGAGGGCGCTCATCGGTCCGGAGCTCCTGGGAACCGTCATTCGGCTCCTGCGCACCTGCCCCAGCGGCCAATGCCACCAGCAGCGTCACGCCCATCAAACTCTCTAGTAGTGCCTTATTCAACGCCTGCCTCACTCTACGCTCCGCACTACCCTTACTAAACCGGCCTCACTTCCGTATCGATCCCGTTCTCACAGTCTCTCTAGCTCTTGGCTCCTGGCCATACGTCGCTTACTCCGACAAAGACAATCTTCACAGTATACGGGCACGCTCACTCTCGTGACGACCGAGTCTCGCGACATCCGGCCGTTCACTTGACAGTGTTCTTGCCCGAGGGTACAAGAAGAGCCTTGCAATCGACGTATCAGCTACACAAGAGGAGCACCATGCGACGAACTCTAATGTTCGGCCTGATCGTGGCCCTGGCTGCGAGCACCGCCACCGCCCAACCGGCGGTGACCCCTGTCGAGCCCTTCAAGGTCGGCACTTTCGACATCCATGGCGTCCCCCATGTCGTACTAGTCCTTAGGGACTCATATGTCATCGACATCGAGGTTGCCAACATGGTGCTCGAGGCGAATCCGGCGTACCCGGCCGTACCAAGGCCGGACGACATGCTGGATCTGATTGGCCGCTACGAGTACGGGTTAAAGTACCGTCTCTACGAAATCGTCAACCATACCGTCAACAACAACCTGTTGACCGGCAGCGGCCGAGCTGACTACGTCTACGACGTGTCCGAGCTCCGGATCCGTCCACCCATCATGTACCCGGGCAAGATCATGAACGCGGCAGTGAACTTCTACACCCACGCCTGCGAAGGCTGCACGCAGGAGGAACTGCAGGCACGCACACGCGAGCGTCAGGAAAACCGTGGGGTGCCATATCTTTTCCTGAAGCCGAGCCGCGGGGCAGTAATCGGCAGTGGAGATGACGTCGTCATGCCGTTCGGCCGCGACCAGATCGAGTGGGAAGTCGAGATGGCGATCGTCTTCGGCCGCACCGGCAAGTACATCTCGGCCTCGCGAGCCTATGACCATGTGTTCGGCTACATGGTGGCCATGGACGTCTCCGACCGTGGCGGCCGTCCGCCCGGCGGCAACGCGACCCGCTCGGACTGGTTCGTGGGCAAGGGTCACGACACCTTCGCGCCGCACGGGCCCTGGATCGTTCCGAAAGAATTCTACGGCGACCCGATGGATCGGCTACACCAGACACTCGTCATCGACGGGGTCACCGTGCAGGAAGCACGTGCCGGCGACATGATCCACAACATCCCGGAGCTCATCGAGTACGCCTCGTCGCTCATCACCGTGTTCCCTGGCGACGTGCTGCAGAGCGGCACCTCCGGCGGCACCGGCGCGGGACGTGTCGAGCGCGCCACCGGTTCGGGGTATCTGCAGGCGGGTGAGACGATCAGCGCCAGTATCGACGGCATCGGCACCCTGACCCACACCGTGGTCGCCGAGGAGAGCATTCCCAACGATCTGTCGGGTGCTCAACTGCCACCAACCGCGTCATACCGCGACCGTTAGGCGGCACCATCGCCGTTCAACCATGCGCGTCGGCCGCCCCGGGCGGCCGGCGCGTTTTCTGTTTCTAGAGCGTTCAGGGCGCGACGAGACCCGCAGCCGCCAAAGTGACCAGCAGCGCCCGCTGCACGGCCAGGTAAGCCCCCTCGCCAGACCACCATTCCTCTAGTGAATGTACCCCGCCTCCGCGGCCACCGCGGCCGAGTGTAATAGCCGGGATGCCGAGTGAGATAGGGATGTTCGCGTCGGTCGATGCCGCCCCCAAGCGGGGCACGAATCCAAGGTGGCGGGTAGCCTCCATCGCCGCCACCACCAAGGGATGGTCGCTCGCGACCATCCCCGACGGACGCTCACCAATCGCCTCGAGCCCCGCCTCAAGGGCGTCACCGCGATCACGGCGACGGTTCTGCTCGTCGAGCGCCCGCTCCACCGCAAACGCCAGCACCTCATCGAGCCGATCGAGCTGCCCCCTATCGACCGACCGAAGATCGACTTCAGCCCAGCTCTCGTGGGGAATGGCATTCACCGATGTGCCGCCCCCGAGCCGTCCTACGCTATAACTCGCCACCGGCCCCGTGTTGACCACGGTCGCCGCGGCATCATCGAAGAGATACATGGCCCGTGACAGAGCCAACGCCGGGTTGCCGAGACCAAAATCACCCCAGGAGTGACCTCCCGGCCCAGTGATCGTCACCAAATAGCGTCTGGACCCAAGAGCCTGATTCACCACCCGGCTGTCACTCCCACCATCGATCGCGATGAAGGCATCGATCGTCGGTCCGTCTTCACGAAAGAGATGGCGGACGCCACGCAGGTCACCAAGGCCCTCCTCCCCGACGCTCCCGACAAACAGCAGGTCGCCGAGGGTGTCCAGGCCGACCTCGTCGAGCGCCTGGACCATCGTGAGCAATAGGACGAGCCCCCTCGTGTCGTCCCCGATACCGGGTGCATAAAGCCGCTCGCCGCGGTGCGACACCGTGACGTCGGTGCCTTCCGGGAACACGGTATCAAGGTGGGCGACCAAGGCAACGGTCGGACCACCACCCGTACCAGGACGACGTCCCAACACATTGCCGACGTCGTCAATAACGACGTCTGACAATCCGGCGGCACCCAGCAGCTCAGCGAATCGGATGGCTCGGGCTTGCTCCTCGAAGGGAGGTGCTGGAATCTCGGTGAGCTCTACGAGGAACGCCTCGGACCTGGCGTCGATCTCTCGAGCGGCGGCCATGGCAATGGACACGGACGGGTGGTTGGCCAGTGCCTCCACCGACTGGAAACGGTGATACTCGGACTCTGGAGTCTGGGCCAGGACGGCCCCACTGAAGCAAACGCAGGCCAGACCCAACGCAAGCGTAGACTGCTTCATCGGTGCGTCCGAACGCCGATTCGACGGACGGCCGCGTGAACTACTGTCCCGCCTCGCGCTCCTCCGCACGATGACCGGCAAGAATCCCCTCCATCCCGATGTTGCCCTCGTGACAGGCATACTCAAACATCGGCTCCTCGCTGTACACGAGTGGGATGCTCACCGTCCAAGGCTTGGTCCAGACGGACGAGTCGGTGAGCGTGACCTCGTAGCGAAGCACCTCGGGCGACTCCCGGGTGAGCCGCTCGATCATATGCAGTCCGTCGGACGAACCGCGGAAGTTTGCGACCTTCGAGAAGTTCTTGGTCTCGACGACGAGGGTGTCGCCCTCCCAATGGCCGCGCGAATCTCCATGCAACTGCCGGACGTCGTCATCGACATGCGGCAACCCGATGAGCGGGATAACTCTGGCGTCGTGGTTCATCTCGTGCAGAATGACCACATAGTCCTTGCTCTGAAACACTTGGTAGTAGCTGTTGTAGCCGGCGCCAAGCCGAGGCACCCCATAGGTCACGCACCGCTCGGAGAGCGGACGGTCCGTATAGGAATCGGCCGGATGCGCGCGTCCATACTCGGCGGCCTCGCGGAACCGCTCCCTGGCTTCAGGCACCAAATCCGGCACCTGGCCGTCGGGCGGATCGATGATCAGCGACGTCTGGTTGGAGAAGTCCCGATTCGCGATCCAGAACTGGTTGTAGTTCCCAGTGGTCGGATCATACGACGTGGCCTCGATCCCCTCGATCGCGGCCAGCACGAGCTGATCACCGAACAGCGCGTCGCCGTCGCCAACCGCATTCGCTGCCGCGATCCGAAGCGCGGCGACCTCCTCGTCGGTGAGCTCGGCCTTCCCCGCCCAGGCCTCGGGCCGCTCAAGCGGAGTGATGTTGTTGTTGGCCCAGACGCCCTGGAGGTCCGGCTGCCCGTCTGGGGTTCGAGGTGCGGTCCAACCGTTCCCCTGCGCACCTACCAACGGGGCCACTCCTACGACCACTGCCACCACAACCGCCATCAGCACTTTCAGGCGCATTACTCGCTCTCCTTCAACGTGTGCGGCGCCGACGCGCGGGTCGATACGCGCACGCGCCCACGTCGTAATCTCTGTCGAATTGTAGTCGGACTGCCAGGATTCGCGCCAGCGCAAGCAAGGCAAGTTCAAGGCTTCTGGGAGATCTGGCCGTTTGACACGCCACGCGCTCAGACCCCACACTTACGCAACGGAGACGCCATCGCATGACCGATTCAGAGAAGCTCAGCCCCGCCGGACGCCTCACGCTGTGGGTGCTTGGCACCTTGCTCTTTCTAGCTATCTCCATCTACCCCTACTACCTCTATATGGAGTTTGCTTCCGACTCCGAGGTGTACACGAAGTTCGGCTTCGCCACGGTTGGCATCACCGCGCTGATCTGGCTAGCGACTGCTTTCGGTCCGCTCAAGACGCGCCAGTGAGCTCCTCCCCCCGGTGCGGCCGCCAGGCAACGACGGGGTGACATTACGAGCGACGGTCAAGCGGAGCCTCGCAGACGTCGGGCTACTGGAACCTGGCCGACAGCTGCGTGACAAGCTCCGGGCCATTACTTGGCTTCCCCACAACCGCCGCTACCTCTCACGCGCCGGCAGCGATGGTCTGCCGATTCCTCCCGCACGTCTTCGACTGCTAACCACCGCCTCTCCCTCGATCGAGTGGTTCATGGAGAGTGGGCGAGCCGGCGCCGACGCTATCCGTAACCTGCTCGCCGAGCACGACTTGCTGCTGTCTCGCCAGGCACGCCTCCTCGATTTTGGGTGCGGATGCGGCCGCGTACTTCGGCATTGGGCCAGGGACGGGATCAACGTCGATGGCTGTGACTACAACCCGGAGCTGATCGGTTGGTGCCGGGACCGGCTACCGTTCGCCACCGTCGACACCAATCAATTAGAGCCGCCCCTTCCTTACGATCAGGCCCGTTTCGATCTTGTGTATGCACTCTCAGTCTTCACGCATTTACCTGAACCGCTGCAACGACCCTGGGCCGAGGAACTGGCTCGCGTCACGGTCCCCGGGGGACACCTGATCGTTTCGACTCACGGCGCGGCCTATCGAGGGGCGCTCACTTTGGACGAGCGAGCGCACTATGACGCAGGACACCTCGTCGTCAAGAATGCCGCCGAACCAGGCAGTAACAGATGCGGGGTCTACGCTTCGCCCGACGCCGTGCGGCAGACATTTAGCCCCTGGTTCATGGTGCGAGCGCACGTCCCACAAGGTGCTAGTGGGAACCCTCCGCAGGACCTCGTCTTGCTCCGGCGCACCCCGACCGAAGCCGCGGCGCCCAAGGATCGGCCAGCATGAGCCGACGCGGTCTGTCCCGGGGCCTTCTCATCGTCACCCTGGCGCTAGCGGCGTGGGTCCTAGCCCCCGTGCTGCTTTGGCGACCGATACCCGTCCCGGCAGGTGTGCCGCTCGACCCACTCACCCGGGTTCGCGGTGTGGTACACGTCCACAGCACGCTCTCCGACGGCAGCGGTTCACCTGAAGAGATCGTGGCCGCCGCCGTGGCCGCCGGTCTCGACTTCGTAGTCCTCACCGACCACAACAATTTCGACGCGAAACCGCTGGAAGGGTTCGGTGACACGTCGGTCCTGACCATCGTGGGTACGGAGATCTCAAACCACGGGGGGCACCTGATCGCGCTGGGACTGTCCGCACCGTCGCACCGCTTCTCAGGAAACGGGCTGGATGCCCTGCGCGACGTTACGTCGCTGGGCGGAACCACCTTCGCCGCTCATCCCGACAGCCCACGCGCGGATCTCGGCTGGACCGACTGGACACTGCCAGGAGGCTGGGGACTGGAGGTGGTCAATGGCGATTCCCAATGGCGAAGGGCTGGTTGGCTCCATGCAGTGGGAGCGACCCTTCGCTATCCGGTGCACCCCGTCCGAGCGCTTCTGGGCTTGACACGTCGCCCCGCCATTCTCGAACGCTGGGATGCCTTACTGAGAGATCGGGAGGTCCCGGCAATCGCAGGTGCAGACGCTCACGGCGCTTTCCGGCCGTCGACGCTGTCGCTTCCGCTCCCCAGTTACGACGCTGTCTTCGCCACCGTGCAGAACTACGTCCTCCTCGACGGTCCACTTACCGGACATTCCGAACGGGATATCGAGGCCGTCGTCACGGCACTAGCCCGAGGCCGTAGCTATGTTGGAGTCGGTGGACTGGCGGACCCGTCTGGATTCTCGCTCGTCGCCGAACGCGACGGTCAGCAGTGGCACATGGGCGACCGCGTACCAGCCGAAGCGCCCGTAACGGTCCGGGTAGCTGGCGCTCTCCCACACAACAGTGAGATCCGGTTACTCCGCGACGGGGTCGAACTCCTCACGGGTCCAGCCCCGCTCGAAACCCAGGTCGATGCTCAGGGCGTGTATCGGGCCGAGGTCACCCTTCCTGGCTGGGACATGCCCTGGATCCTGTCGAACCCCCTCTATTTCTTCGACAAGGACACGCACACGGCCCGCGCCGCGGCTTCGGCACTACCGCAGCCCCCGCGGGCCGCACCAGACGATCTGCTCGACCGCTTCGACGGAGACTCGACCTTCGACGTAATCGGCGACGACACCACGTCCATCGCCGGTCCGGCGATCGCGCCGGCGGAAGGACTGGCCGGGTCGGGAGCGGGACACCTGGCCTTCAGCCTCGGCATACCGGACGATGACCATCCGTCGCCGTTCGCATCGCTGGGCAGCTACACGCCGCGCGACTTCTCGCAGCGGCGAGGTCTCACGCTGTGGGCACGCAGCAACAACACGCACCGCTTCTGGCTCCAAGTGCGCGATCGGAATCCGACCGGTTATGACGGTGTCGAGAACTGGGTCACCTCGATCAAGGCGACCCCGGACTGGCAGCCCATCACGGTGCCCTTCGATGCGCTACGCAGCACCGACCCTGGTACCGATGGACAGCTCGACCTCGACGCGGTCGTCGCCATCGTGCTGCTCGCCGATCTGGGGACTCATGCTCCCGGCGGAGACGTGGAGCTGTGGGTCGACGACCTCGGCATCTACTGAACCGCGTCGACCCGACCTACAAGATTTTCGACCAGACCACAGTTCTGTCCCTAGAGCGGATTGATTTGATCGCCCTCGATCGCCTCGCCTTCGACAACGGCGCAAATGGCCGACTGCGACAGCACTCGCGTCACTTCCAGCACTCCCACCCGGTCGGTAATCCGATCGAGCACCGTGCCGTTGGCGTCTCGGATCTCGTCGATGACCCGGACCACCTCGAAGCGCTGACCGACCATGAGTCCGAAGTTCTCGCCCTGGTTGATGTAGAACGAACCATCGTTCGATCCGACGATCTGCGCCGGCGGCGTCACCGGCGCCAGGTCAGCGAACCGGTCCGCCTGGTCGGCGATCTTCTCGGCCACCTCCTCGATGGCCGGACGCAACGCCTCCTGCGCCGTGCCGGCGTCGAACTCACGCTCCACGCCACTGCCACGGAACGCCAGCCCGCCGAAGGTCTTTCGGCCCTCGCCACTTTCGGCCAGCATGATTTCACCGGTGGTGGTGTTCACGAGGCGCACGTCGACGATACTCTCGGCCCTCGAGACTGAGGCGCCGAGACTCCGGATCCCGCCCGAGGTCCGTTCGACAGAAAACTGTGTAATCGATCCGGTTAGGATGAGTTGCACGCCCAGCAACTCGCCAATCCTCGCAGCCGTGGAGCTGTCGACGGCACCACTGGCACCGAGGTCCTGCTCGGCCAGCACCGCTTCGAGCTGCGAGCGCTCGATTACCGAAAACGAACCACTGCGGAAGAGCTGCGTCACCAGTTCGTCGGCCGCGGCACGGCCCAAGTTGTCGCCCCACCAGGTCCAAGTGCTGTTGTTCTCGAAGTTCATCACTGCGACGCGGACCTGCGCTTCGGCCCGAGACACTCCCAGTACATACAGTGCCGCCAACGCGATCAGCACGACCATGTGGCGTCGATATCCTCTTGTCATCT
>Ga0310344_10003985_pt1 | contig 10977 bp, 14 predicted proteins | sample HC15DNA20200_MG_FD_203801 | JGI IMG/M metagenome (GOLD analysis project Ga0310344, IMG submission 203801) | Marine microbial communities from station ALOHA, North Pacific Subtropical Gyre - HC15-DNA-20-200_MG | ecosystem: Environmental > Aquatic > Marine > Oceanic | place: Pacific Ocean: North... | reverse complement strand
TAGCATTCTTGATCACAGCAAGGATTTAACAGAGTTCAAGGTTGAAAAATTATCTAGACCCCAAGAAGAAGAGAATAATTTATGGCTATCTTTTTCTCCTATAAAAAAAATTCCACAAGATGTGATGTTACAAAAAACAACAGAACTCGGAATACAAAAATTTGTTCCACTTTTATGTGAAAGAAGCATTGTTAGGGAAATTAATATTGAAAGAGCAGAAAAAATTGTTACTGAAGCAAGCGAACAATCTAATAGAATTTCAGTACCTAAAATTTTGAAAATTCAAAATTTAGAAAACTTTTTAAAAAGCTTTCCAGACAATGGACACCTTGTTTTTTGTGATATTAATTGTGAGTCTAGCAATTTAAAAAATGTTTTATCAAAAAAAGATCCTATTTGTATCTTAATTGGACCAGAGGGAGACTTTTCAGAAAATGAAAGACAAATGATATTTAATCACAAAAAAACCGTCTCTATTTCTCTAGCGAAGAATCTTTTGCGTGCTGAGACAGCAGCGATTGTTGCTACTACAATTTTAAGTTACAATTTAAATTTTAAGTAATTTACCCTTTAAATCTAAGCAGAATTTGACCATGCAAAAGTGTCGCAAAAACCTATTAAACATGCATTAAACCCTCTAATATAGTAAATTCAAAACTATGAGTAGCTCTTATGCATTACTTCTTGGATTGGTCGTTTTTTTGATCCTATTCATTTATTTTGTTTTCTTTTCAGTTTCTTTAAGGCTGGAAAAAAATGAAAATGAAGCTGAAATTGCTGTCAAAAGAAAAGCTGTTCCATTTAGATGGAGGGATTTAGTGGATGCAAAAAATAAGAGACTAGGCTGGATTGATTTAGGAAACCATATTTTAGTTGTTGGAATTATTTTATTTGCAATTTTTATTATAACAAATGCTTAGGATTATATGCCGGTAACAGTAGCAATAGTTTTTTTATTAATAACAGTTGGATCAGTGGTATTTCACTTTTGGTCACCTTGGTGGTGGCCTGAAGTTGCCTCTAACTGGGGCGGAATGGATGACACCATCATCCTAACTTTTTGGATGACAGGTTTTGTTTTTGTAGTTATATGTTTATTTATTTCATACTGTGTTTGGAAGTTCGCTTACAAAAAAGATAAAAGAGCAGAATACAAACCAGAAGATAAAAAATTAGAATTCAGATTAACTTGGATAACTACTTTGGGTGTGGCTGCATTGTTAGCGCCAGGTTTAGTGGTTTGGAATAGCTACGTTACAGTGCCAGACAATGCTTACAAGATGGAAGTTTTTGCATATCAATGGGGATGGAAATATAGACTACCTGGTGACGATGGAATTTTAGGCAAGACAGATATCAAATATATTAGTGATGACAATCCTTTTGGTTTAATTTTAGAAGATCCTAACGGAAAAGATGATCTTTTGGTTGATGGAGATGAACTTCATCTTTTAATAGATCGACCAGTTAAGTTTGAGCTAAGAACGATTGATGTTCTACACAATTTCTATGTTCCACAATTTAGAGGGAAGATGGATATGGTTCCTGGAATAATCACTTATTATTGGATAACTCCAACCAAGACAGGGGACTTCGAAGTTCTTTGCGCTGAATACTGCGGCACAGGACATTATGCTATGCGTGGGCGAGTAATAGTGGATAAAGAACAGGACTATAAAAAATGGGAAGCAAAGCAAATAACTTTTGAAAAAATGTTGGCGCAAAATAAAAATGTTAAGAATTTACAACTAGCAAAAAGTACTAAATGAATTATATAAAGGATACAAAAAATGTCAGATGAATACGAACATAAATTAGAAGCTAAATCTGATTATACTGCTGATGCATCAAACGTTGGTGCGTCAGATATTGATGCTGTTCCTGAGGCGGAGGTAGCAGATCAGGAGCTTTATCACTCACATAGTTGGTGGACGACTTATGTTTTTTCTCAAGATGCAAAATATATTGGGGTACAATATGCTTTAACAGCAATAGGAACTGGACTTCTAGGTTTGGTGCTATCTTGGTTGATGCGAATTCAACTTGCCTTTCCAGGTTTAGGTTGGCTTGAACCAGCTGCCTATTATCAATTTGTTACTATGCACGGAATGATAATGGTAATTTATCTTCTTACAGCTTTATTCCTAGGAGGATTTGGAAATCTTTTAATACCTTTAATGTGTGGATCGAGAGATATGGCATTTCCGTATGTCAATATGCTCAGCTACTGGGCTTTTGTTGTTGCTGTTTTAGTTTTACTTGCTAGTTTTTTTGTTCCAGGTGGCCCAACCGGTGCTGGTTGGACCTTGTATCCACCTCAAGCCATAACCGCAGGCACACCAGGAAGTAATTGGGGAATTATACTGATGTTGGTATCACTTATTTTATTTGTTGCGGGTTTCACTATGGGTGGACTTAATTACATAATTACTGTTTTACAGCTTAGAGCTAGAGGAATGACTTTAATGAGAATGCCCCTTACGATTTGGGGAATATTTACAGCTACAGTTCTTGCACTACTAGCATTCCCCGCACTTTTAGTTGGTTGTTTGATGATGACGCTTGATAGTATGTTAGGAACAAGTTTCTTCATGCCAGCCATGGTTTCCCTAGGAGAAAAATTATCTTACGATGGCGGAAGCCCTATATTATTTCAACACCTATTTTGGTTTTTTGGACATCCAGAAGTTTATATAGTTGCTCTTCCTGCGTTTGGAATTGTATCTGATTTACTTTCTGTACATGCTAGAAAAAATATTTTTGGTTATAGAATGATGGTTTGGGCAATAGTAGGAATTGGAGCTTTAAGTTTCTTTGTATGGGCTCACCACATGTATGTTAGCGGAATGAATCCTTGGTTTGGTTTCTTTTTTGCAACTACGACTTTGATTATAGCCGTTCCTACAGCGATTAAAGTTTATAACTGGATCATAACTCTCTGGAGAGGGAATATTCAACTATCACTACCAATGTTGTTTTCTCTAGCATTTATAGTGACATTCCTAAACGGAGGTTTAACCGGATTGTTTTTAGGAAACGTAACCGTGGATGTTCCTTTATCTGACACTTATTTTGTTGTAGCACACTTTCATATGGTGATGGGTATTGCTCCGATATTAGTAGTTTTTGGAGCCATATATCACTGGTATCCTCTAATTACGGGTAGAATGCTAAATGAGACGCTCGGAAAAATTCACTTTTGGATAACCTTTGTTGGATCTTACGCAATTTACTTTCCAATGCATTACCAAGGCTTTGTAGGCGTTCCAAGAAGATATTTTGAAATTTATGACAGTCCGTATATTGATACTTCAACTTTGCTTTTGAACCAGTTTATTACAATAGCAGCTTTAATAGTGGGCGCAGCTCAATTGCTCTTTTTATATAATATTATTGTTAGTGCCCGTTTAGGAAAGAAATCGAAAAAAAATCCTTGGAAAGCTTGCTCATTAGAATGGCAAACTCCTCAAATGCCACCAGAGCATGGAAACTGGGGTAAGGAGACCCCAAAAGTTTATCGATGGGCGTATGATTTTAGTGTTCCCGGAGCTAAAGAGGATTACATTCCTCAAAATGTTCCACCAAGCGAAGTAACTGGAGCGAAAGTTGAAAAAACGTGAGCAAATCAAAAGGTATTATAAAATCATTATTTGAAAAACCTTGGGAGAAGGATCAAATTGCAATTGACAACGAACACCAAGGGCAAACCTTAAGTTTAAGTAAGTATAAGGTAGGACTAAGAACCATAATGGTTGTTAGCACAGTTATATTTTCCTTATTTATTGTTGCTTATTCCGACAGAATGCTGGTTCATGACTGGAGAAGTATGCCAGAACCATGGCTTCTTTGGTTAAATACAGGAGTTATTATTTTAGGTAGTTTAGTCTTTCATTTTACTAAATTAGCTTCAGACAAAGATCAGAATGATAAAACAAAAAACGGATTATACCTAGTTGGTTTTCTGGCCTATTCTTTCTTAATTGGTCAGCTATTGGCATGGTATCAACTTATGAGCTCTGGTTATTATGCAACAACTAATGTGGCAAATGCATTTTTCTATCTTTTTACTACGCTGCACGGGTTACACTTGATTGGTGGTTTATATTTCTGGGGAAGAACAACATCAAAATTTTTAAGCAAAAATTCTAAAGTAGAAGACGTAAAACACAGCATAGAACTTTGTGCAATTTACTGGCATTTTTTACTAGCCGTTTGGTTGGTGCTGTTCGGTTTAATGTTATTTACATAAAAAGGATAAAATGGATCAATCATCTATAGATAAACTTCCAAAAGGTTGGAAAAGCATACCTAGCGATCTTGGTTCAGATCAAACAACCTTTAAAGGTGTTCAGTGGGGAAAAGCCATGATGTGGATTTTTCTATTAAGCGATACTTTTATCTTTAGCTGTTTTTTAATTTCTTACATGAAGGGTAGAGCATCAACGGTGGTGGAATGGCCAAATCCAAGCGAAGTATTTGCGCTTGATTTTATGGGTGTCCCAGTACCTCTCTTACTAATTGCCATTATGACTTTCGTATTAATTACTAGCAGCGGAACTATGGCGCTTGCAGTTAAATACGGATATGAAAAAAATAAGAAAATGTGTGGCTGGTTCATCGTCTTTACTGCATTAGGAGGTCTTACCTTCGTTGGAATGCAAGCGTTTGAATGGTCTAAACTTATTCACGAAGGAGTTAGACCTTGGGAAAATCCTTTTGGTGCAGCACAATTTGGTTCATTTTTCTTTATGATAACAGGCTTTCACGGAACCCATGTATCCATAGGAGTAATTTTCTTATTTATTTTTGCAAGAAAAGTTTTTAGAGGAGATTTTGATACTGGTAAAAGAGGTTATTTTACCACAATGAAATCAGATTATGTTGCCATAGAAATATTAGGACTTTATTGGCACTTTGTGGATTTGGTTTGGGTTTTTATTTTCGCCTTCTTCTATCTCTGGTAAGGTAAACTATGACTGATAATACAGATACAAATAAAGAAAAAAAAACAACAACACACAAGATTGGAATTTATCTTTGGATTTGGGGACTACTGTTTGTTTTAAGTTTTTTTTCTTACATGGTCGATTGGTATCAATTTCAAGGTTTATTGAGATGGACTTTGATTTTAATTTTTATGTTTTTGAAAGCAGGGCTTATCATGGCTTTCTTTATGCATCTTTTTTGGGAACGCTACACTCTTGTAAACGTTTTATTATGGCCTATGACGGCGATAGCTTGCTTTGTAGGGCTGATGGTTGCTGAAGGAAAATATACCGTTTTTACGAGATTTATTTATTTTGTTCTAGGAGAATAATTAACAAATGAACAAATGGACAATGGATGTTAATTTTAGACACGACCGTTTAAAGAAAAATAATCCAGCATTTAAATTAGGAAATATTGAATATCTAAAAGCTTTATACGATTTAATGAAGCCGAGAGTAATGTCGTTAGCTATTTTTACATGTGTAGTAGGCTTCCTGATTGCTCCTTTTAAAAATGTAGATTATTTGAATGCGATTTTTTCTATCATGGCAGTTGCCCTTGGTTCTGGGGCCGCAGGGGCTTTGAACTGCTGGTACGAAGCAGATGTGGACTCTGTAATGTCAAGAACCTGTTTAAGACCAATTCCAACAGGCAAGTTAACTAGAAAACAAGCACTTATTTTTGGAACAATATCATCTTTTGTTTCAGTAGGAGCTTTATATTTCTTTTCAAATCTTATAGCGGCTTCTTTACTAGCATTAACTATTCTATTTTATGTTTTTGTTTACACAATATGGCTTAAGAGAAAAACTCCTCAAAACATTGTAATTGGTGGTGCAGCAGGAGCATTGCCTCCAGTAATTGGATGGTCAATAGCAACAGGAGGTCTCTCTATAGAACCAATTGTTTTATTTCTTCTTATTTTTATTTGGACACCATCTCACTTCTGGGCTTTAAGTTTATTCAAGTTCGAGGATTACAAAAAAGCTAACATTCCCATGCTGCCAGTGATATCTGGAATCGAAACCACAAAAAAAAACATACTAATCTATTCTGTACTTTTGTTTCCCGTAGCTTTAGCTCCGTTTTATTTAAAATTTTTAGGTCTGATTTATTTATCATTCTCTCTTCCATTGAGTGCATATTATATTTTTATTTGTTTCAAACTTTTCAAGGCAAAGGATACAAAATCAGAGAAAATTATCGCTAAACAAATATTTGCTTTTTCAATTCTTTATCTGTTTGCAATTTTTATATCGATTTTAGTGGATAAATTTGCTTAAACAAAAATATTCAAATAAGCTAATTTTAATTCTTTCATTTTTTTTAATTATAATCTTCGCTATTTCAATTTTTCTTTCCAAGGAAAATAATGGAAGCGATCAGATTATCAAGGTAAAATTGATTACAAGCGTTCACAAAGATCTCCCATTTAAGTTTGAAACAGAAGAAGAGAACATAACTATAGTACCAGGTGAGGTAAAAACAATAAATTACACAGTAAAAAATTTGAGTGATAAAAATATGAATGGAATGGCTACTTTTCAAGTTTATCCAAGTGAACTAAAAGATTTTATGACAAAAATGAACTGCTTTTGTTACGAAGAACAGACCTTGAAGGGAGGAGAAAAAGAAAAATATTCTCTAGTTTTGTTAGTTGACCCCAAAGTGACAAAGAATATAAAAGAGGCTATAATCCAATTTGTTTTTTTTAAAAAATGACCATAGATATATTAAATTCTGAAATAGTTAGCTTATGTGCCGTCTGCATCTCAGATACATCAGGGGGGCAGATTGCTTTATTCGTTATTCTACTTTCACTTGTAATATTAGGTTTACTAAATTTAACTTGGAAAAAATATTTCAAAAAAGGATAAAAGTTATCTAACTAGTGGAATATATCAGCACCAGAAATAAAAATTTAAACTTTAGTTTCAAGGATGTTTTTCTAAGAGGATTAGCTCCCGATGGAGGTTTATTTATACCCAAGGCAATTAAAACTTATAATGAGTCCGAGCTTCAAGATCTAAGAAAAATGTCTTATGTTGACCTTGCCACAGAAATAATTTCAAATTTTTGTTCGCCTGAACTAGAAAGTAAAAAATTAAGCAAATTAATAAAAAAATCTTATAAAAAATTTTCAACAAAAGATGTGGTTAAAATAAAAAAGATTGGAGACATCAATTTAGTCGAACTATATCACGGACCAACTCTTGCCTTTAAAGATATAGCCATGCAAGTTGTAGGCAATATGTACGATGAACTTAAATTATCTTCAAAAAAAATAGTTAATATTATTGTGGCCACTTCCGGGGACACTGGATCGGCTGCTATTGCTGCGCTCAATGATAGAAAAAACATTAATGTTTTTGTTTTACATCCCCATAATAAAATTTCAAAAATTCAAAGAAAAATTATGACAACAATAGGATCAAATAATATTTACAATATTGCCATTAAGGGAACATTTGATGATTGTCAAAAAATAGTCAAAGACATGTTTCACGAAAACGCTTTTAGGGAAAAAATTAATATGTCAGGAGTTAACTCTATTAATTGGGCCAGAATAGTTTGTCAGATTGTTTACTATTTTTACTCAACTTTTAAATTTCAAAATAAAAATATAAATTTTTCAGTTCCAACAGGAAACTTCGGGGATATTTATGCAGGCTATATGGCTAAAAAAATGGGCTTGCCTATAAAACAGTTAATAGTAGCTACAAATGAGAATGATATTTTACAAAGAGTTATTAATTCAGGCGAGTACAAGCCAAACAAAGTAAAACCATCGTTATCTCCAAGCATGGATGTCCAGGTTTCAAGTAATTTTGAAAGATTACTTTTTGATGTTCTAAATCAGGATGATAAAAAAGTATCAAGTTTAATGTCAAACCTTTTATTCAAAGGTTCATTTAAGCTTAGTTCAGAAGAAGTAAATATTATAAAAAAAGACTTTTGTGCTGAAAAAACAAGTGACAAAGAAACCTTGGAGATTATTAAAAATTTTTCCGACAAATACAATTTTATATTAGATCCTCACACAGCTACTGCTGTAGGGGCAGCAAAAAAAATTAACAACGGATCAGAAACCTTGATCCTTAGTACCGCACATCCATATAAATTTTTAGAAACTATAAAAATGGCTACTTCAAAGGAAGTTAAAACACCATCACAATTATTCAATACATTAGATAAAAAAGAAAAGTATGATATCTTAGAAAATAACCTTTTAGAGGTTAAAAATTACATTTTGGAGAAGATAAATGAAAGTTAAAATTGGAGACGATCTTCCTTCCGCTTTAGTTTTTTTTCTGGACAATAGTAATCTAGTTCAAAAAAAAAATATAAGAGATCTCACCGTTAGCGGAAAAACAATTATTTTTGGATTGCCAGGAGCTTTTACTTCTGTTTGTTCCGCAAAACATCTGCCGGGATTTGTAAAATCATATGAGAATGCTCTTAAAAAAGGAGTGCAAAATATCTTATGTTTGTCAGTAAATGATCCATTTGTAATGAGGGCTTGGGGAGACAAAAGCAATGTTGGTAACAAAATAATGATGTTGGGCGATCCTTTTTGTGAATTTACAAAGCTTATGGGTTTGGAAACAGACAAATCAGCGAAAGGTTTGGGAATCAGGTCATCCAGGTATACTATGCTTGTAGATAAAGGAAAAATTAAAAAGATAAGTGTAGAAAAAGATACTGGTCAATGTGAAATTTCAGCGGCGGAAAATTTTTTAAAAGAGATTTAATTATTTGATTGGTAATTGATTGTTTTTCCAGCCAATTTTTTCTTGTCCGTTTCCTCTAAAACCATCAGAAACATTTGAACAATTATAACCCGCTTTAGTTAATAGCTCAGCTGCTCTTTGAGACCTATTACCTGAACCGCACATGATTAGGATCTGACAATCTTTACTTATATTTAAATTTTTAAATTCCTCTACAAAATTTTCATTGATAACTCTTCCTTCAAATTGAGAAGATAAAAAATAAGTTTTTAATCCAATTTTGTCACCATCAGGCTTGCCAATCTGATCCCATTCTTCTTTGGTTCTTACATCGAGTAAAACACTTTTTGGATTATTTTTTATATAATCTTTTATTTCTTTGCTTGGTATTTGTTTAATCATTTATTTTTTTTATAGCTCCTTGAGCAAGTTCGTCAACAAGATTATTATATTTGTCCTGGGCATGGCCTTTTACCCAAATCCATTTTATAGAATGCTTAGAAGATAAATTTTTTAATTTTTTCCACAACTCTTTATTTTTTACAGGTTTTTTGGATGAAGTTTTCCATTTGTTTTTTTCCCACTTCTTAATCCAAGTTGTAATTCCATCTCTTACATAGGTAGAGTCGGTAAAAATTGAAATTTCTGATTTTTTTTTAAATTTTTGGATTGCTTTAATTGGAGCCAAAAGTTCCATTTGGTTGTTGGTTGTATTTTTATCACTGCCAAAAAACATTTCTTTTATTTCATCGTTAACAAGAATTATAACTGCCCAACCACCAGGGCCAGGGTTACCCGAACATGCTCCATCTGTATATATTTTATATTTCATTTTAAATCAGATAATCTTCAAAACTTTTTGCGTTTTTATGAAATTCAAGTCGTCTTAAGTATTCAATAGGATCCTTAATTTTTACTACCGCGCCATCTACACTATTAATATAGTCGAAAACTCTAGTTAGAAGAAATCTTAGTGCGGCACCTTGGGATAGAACTTTGATAGATTTTCTCTCTTCATCAGATAAACTTTTTAGCCTTAGTTACATTAAAACTTAAATTTTCTTTCACTCCATCAAAACATAAAGCATTAAAACATATTGCAATTTCAAAAGCATAAAAGTCGTTACATGAAAAATAGAAGTCAATAAAACCAGAAAATTTACTGTTTTCAAAAAAAATATTATCATTGAAAAGGTCTGCATGAATAATCCCGCTAGGTAGATTGCTTGGCCAATTTTTTTCTACATCAATCAAATTTCCCTCTATCAGTTTAGGAAGATCAGAGTGAATTTTATTACACTTATCTTTAACCTGATCAAAAATTTTTCTCCATGATTTTACTGAAAGATCATTTTGTCTTTTAAAATGAAAATTTTTTGTAATCTCATGTAGTTTTGCGGATTCTCTGCCTATCATTTTACAATCTGATGGAGATAGGTTCTTTTTAGATTTACCTTTTAAATGACTTACAATCATAAATTTTTTATTCTCAAAATCAGATATATATTTATTTTTTTTATTTAGAACTGGTTCTGGACAGATAAAACTTTTTTTACTTAGTCCCAACATTAATTCGGAGAAAAAAGGAAGATCACCTTTATTAACTCTCTTCTCATAAATTGTTAAAATATATTTTCCTTTTTCTGTTTCTATTGAATAATTTGTGTTTTCAATTCCCTCTTTAATTCCCTCAAATTTTTTAATATTTCCCAGGTTATAGTTTGAGAGAATAGAGCTAATTTTTTCTTTATCTAACTTTGTATAGATAGCCATTTAATTTAACTCTTTTGGTAATTTAAACACCACTTTTTCACTTGCTGTTACTACTTCTTCAATAGAAACATTCATGTTCTTTTTTATTTCTAAAATAAAATTTTGAACTAATTCTTCCGGGGCAGAAGCACCAGAAGACAAACCAATAGTTTTACAATTTTTTATTTTTTCTATAGGAGCCTTTTTTTCATCGAAAATGAGTTCAGAATTCTTGCATCCTGATTTTTTTGCAACCTCAACTAATCTTGATGAGTTTGAGGAATTTTTACTTCCTATTACAAAAAACATTTCACAATTAGGGGCGATTTTTTTTACCGCCGCTTGCCTATTTGTTGTTGCGTAACAAATATCTTCTTTAATTGGATCTTTTATATTTGGAAATTTTAATTTCAAAGAATTAATAATTTCTTTTGTATCATCAACTGATAAGGTTGTTTGAGTCACATAAGCCAATGGTTTTTTAAATTCTAAATCTTTAACTTCT
>Ga0310344_10003984_pt1 | contig 10977 bp, 10 predicted proteins | sample HC15DNA20200_MG_FD_203801 | JGI IMG/M metagenome (GOLD analysis project Ga0310344, IMG submission 203801) | Marine microbial communities from station ALOHA, North Pacific Subtropical Gyre - HC15-DNA-20-200_MG | ecosystem: Environmental > Aquatic > Marine > Oceanic | place: Pacific Ocean: North... | reverse complement strand
CGTATGGACAAACTTATTTCGGCCCTAGAGGATATTCGAGTAAAGGTTGCAAGCGATGGTTCTCCAGCAGGCTGGAAAGGATCTGAGTGGCCTGATTCTGTAAATTCGGTTGAGATTCTTGGAGGAGATGGAGACGGTCGAATTGAGGGTCTCGAAGGACCGCGTGCAATTTGTAGTTCTCGAGGAATCGAGGTAGCCGATACTGTACTAGTGCCTCTAGAAGATGGTGATCGCTGTGAGGCATTGGTTGCTCTTGGAAAGCAAGTTTTGGTAATCGATCTCAATCCACTTTCTAGGACTGCTAGAATGGCTCATGTTACTATCGTGGATGAAGTCAGTCGTGCAATGTCGGAACTCTGTATCGCCCTTACCGAAGGCCCGAAAGTATCCGATTGGGACAATAACCAGTCTCTGCGAGATGCGTTAGCAATTATGGCCGAAGCATCTGAATTGATTTAATGAAACTCTTGTTGGATTAAGTTTTCACATCGATTAGCAATAGCTTCACCGACATCTGAGGTGCTAGCATTACCGCCGAGGTCATAGGTGACAATTCCACCTTCCTCGAAGTGTTGCTGGATTGCTTGTTGTAGGATGTCCGCACATTTATCCAAATCCTCATCTTTCTTTCTGTAGGCTAGAGCTTCGAACATTAGTTGAACTGACTGAAGCATAGCAATCGGATTGACAACATTCTGACCGGTATACTTTGGTGCTGATCCATGGACTGGTTCAAACATCATGTGCTTAGGTCCCATGTTGGCACTGGCGGCCATTCCCAGACCTCCTTGCAATACGCTTGCTAGGTCAGTTGCAATGTCTCCAAACATGTTTGGAAGAACCACTACATCGAGATCTTCTGGATCCCTCATCAACCACATAGTGAATGCATCAATGTATGCGGCATCGGTATCAATATCGGGATTCGCTTCTGATATCTCGGTGAATATTTTTCTGAATAACCTGCATCCTCGGGTGACATTTGACTTATCGACACATGTTACTGATTGGGCTGTTCCCAGCTTGTTCTCACGATGACGAGCGAAATCGAATGCGAAATTGATTACTCGCTCGCTCCCCTTACGAGAAATTGGTCTGGGATCCCATGCTACCTCTCCATCTAGGCCCGGAAACTCTTCGATTACGATTGGTTCGTCCTTCTCGCCCTTGGCTTTCTGCTCCATACGTCGTAGCAGTGAGTGGTAAAGTCCCTCTGTATTTTCTCTAATCATGACCATATCCACATGTTCTGGTTGCCAAACTTGTTGGTGCACTCCGTGGACTTTGTGTTGAACGCCTGGATAGAGTTTGATTGGACGGACATTCGCGTACAGCCTTAGGCCACTCCGTAGCCCAAGGATGACTTGCCCCCCGGCCAGGTCTCCATTCGGTAATCTAGCGCCTGGCCATCCTATAGCGCCCAGTAGAATTGCGTCAGAATTATCTCTACAATGCTCGAATGACCCCTCGGGCCATTCTTCTCCGGTTTGCAAGTAATACTGCCCTCCGCATGGAATATCTGTGATTTCGAAGGATACGGGACTATGCTGTTGGAAGACATCGATCACCCTTAGCGCCTCGGCCATAACTTCTGGCCCTGTTCCGTCGCCGGCCAAGACCGTGAGGCGGTAACCAGTCATGAGTCGTTGGCACTTGTTCATCATTCATCAATACAACCCCCAAATTCGCTGTGGGTTCTAGGCGATAATTGATAGACGGTCACCGCGAACCAGCGAAACATGGACCGTCAACCCGAGGATGGAAGCGAAAGCCCACGGATAGATGTCAGGTCTCTACCTGATTCTGTTGCGAGGCTGTGGGAGACTATGCTCAGGCTAGATCCTTCGTGGGATCTTTCCGAGTGGTTGGACAAGAGAGCCACAGATGAATTGGAGTTAGTAGAGAGTCACCTTGGAAGAGAGAGGCTCCGATTGGAACAGAGACTACACCGAATAGAGACTCTCGTCAAGAGGTTGCGACGTCAGCGCGAAGTCGTCGAGCGTTCAACTTGGATAGACCCGCATCAGAAAAATCTCTTCGATGTTTATGAGAAAAATGCAGAGAAGGAGGAATCGCGACAAGATGTAGTTGAGGGAGAAGCTGCTGTTGACTTTGGCTCTCTTGACACTGATGATGATCCATTCCTAGCTATTGTCTCAGAGCACATTTTAGGGCTGATTGAAGAGTCAATAGAGAGTGGTGAGGAACAACTCCATTTCGACCGATTAGTGGCCGAACTGGAAGGTTTTGGAATAAGAACCGACGAGATTGATGAAGCGGTCGCTTGGTTACTACACCGTCGAGTAATCATTGAATTGGAAGAGGATTCTTTCGGACTGAACGGTTGATCTTGTTCGCAACCGATTAACAAGCATTCAAAGAAGGGTAGCGATTCCGCTAATCGTAGTACCATGTCAAGTGTCGCTTCGGGGTGGTACGCACGCCTCGATCATGTATGTCCTGATCGTGTTGAGCAGCTCGAAAGGTGGATTGATTCTTGGGAAGAAGCTGTGCTCCACAGAATGCCAATTGCTGCCACTATGCCGGGCTCGTGGCCGACTCTTCCTGCCGGACTAATCTCAGATCCTGGGGCGGTTCTAGAACACCTTCTGGCCCGGCACGAGGCTGTTAGTGATGGTCGCTCACCAAGAGGTGCTTATTCCACCCCTGACAGATTGGTTCGTGCAGTTTTGGCTGACGAACTCAAGGGTCATTCGAAAAGCACCAAGGAGCCACCCTCGACTCTCTCTTTGGCTGCAATGCCACCCGCATTCAGGGCTTATGCCGAGAAGTTGAATCAAACCGCCCTCAATGGCTCCGAGGAGGCTTCGGAAGGCGCCATTCTGGCTGGCGAGATTACTCGTACTGGTGTACCTATTCCTTTCTGTGATCCGGCGGCCTCTGGAGGAGTTGTTCCGAGCAGTTTGTTGAGAATCCACATTTCACGGTGTGAGGATTTGTCTGTAGAGCAAGCCCGCGAGGATACTCTTCGACTACTGCGTGGCCTACAGATATCTGATCCATCGCGAATCGCGGTGACTTGTACTCGCAGACGGATCTTGTTGGTGCTTGCCCGCTCGGGATTAGTAGACTTGCAGGGAGATGGAGATGGTGAGCGCATAGGCCGCAAAGAGGTTGAGGAGGTTCTGGAGTCTAGTGTTGTACAAGTCGATGCATTGAGAGATAGTTGGCCATGGAAGGAGGCCCCTCGTCTGCTAGTCAGTAGGCCTCCATGGCTTCGTATCAAGGATAGGTTCAGAGGTCATCTCGATGGCAGCGAGCTGAGGAAGAAATTGTCAAGGTCATTGCGTAACACGACTGAGAGTGACGGGAGTAAGAGGTTCTCTGCTCTCAGAGGCAATGTGAATCTGTACAGGTTGTACATTGAGAGATCTTTGCAGCTTGTACGAGAAGGTGGAAAGGTCCGCATGATTGTTCCTGATACGGTCCTGAGAGAGAAGAGTAGTGTTGCTCTCCGGAAGATGATTGTAGAGCAGAATCAATGGATCTCCTCTTGGTGGATCCCTGAACCCCAGAGAATTTTCCCAGGAACCTCGCAGGGCGTTTCCGTAATCGGAGTAGAGGTTGGTGGAAAGACTGAAATGATGACCAGTTTCGGACCACTAAGAGCCGATGACATCTCAATCAAGACTGGTTTGGACAATAGTTCACCGTTCATAGAAATGGAGCGTGGTCCTTGGTCGGTTTGGACCGATATGACCTGGGCTGTTCCCCGCATGCCGCGCGATGATTTCTCTCGTAGAGCCGTACTCAAGGCGATTGGTGATCTAGCTGATCAGCCTAGACTCGGAGAGGAAGGTAACTGGCTCAACCCTAGTGATGAGCCGATTCGAGTCAGAGTTGGAGAAGTTGATCAATCGAAGTGGTCCTCGGACATCGGTTGTTGGAACGAAAGTAGTGATGGGGTTCCGTTCATCAGAGGTAGTCACTTCTTACTTGAAGACGGTAGAGTCAGTATCCGCCACCCGGCTTATGATGACAGCATCAAAGATGGTGCTACTGAGAGAATACATGCTCTCTGGGCTGGCCCAATAGAGGCCAAGGGGGTGTCTCGAGTTGCCTGTCAAGCTATTGTGAACGCTCAGAAGGAGCGTCGCCTTCGATGGGCTGTAGTGCCACCCGACTGCGTGTTGGGGAACTCGGTAAATTACCTCGAATTACCAGAGGTTGTTCTAGATGGTCTTGCCGAAGAGCATGGTGGTGTGGATCAAGGCCTGCTGTCTCTAGCAGAGCAACTCAATTCTAATGCTCTGGACCTGTGGTCTAGGGCTTGGGCTGCTAACAACAATGTCAACAATTACGAGATCGAGAGGTTGCCTCTGCCGCCTCCTTCCACTGATGGTACCCTGAATTACGAATTGAGGCAGTAAAATCTCTACTTTGAGTCATTTCTAGGAAAAAGAATTCCATTTACCTGCGAAATCACTGCATATGACCAAACACTCTATTATCCTAAGGCTCAGTAAGCGGAGCATTCCATCGCGCAAGCATTGGCATAAGAGGCAGAAGTAATGGGAATCAATCCAAAGATTGGCATCACCGGACTGCCTCGCTCAGGCAAGTCAGCCGTACTGGACAAGGTCGTCAGTATGCTCGCCGATGAACAAGGTGCGGGTTCTGAAATTAGTGTCATTGGCGGGATGAGAAGTGAAGCCATCATTGAGAACGGTGAGCGTGTTGGTTACGCCTGCATAGACATCGCCACAGGAGAAAGTGGGGTGATGGCTCATCGAGAGATAGACTCTCGAAACAGAATTCTCGGTTATGGAATAGATCCTACTGAAATCGATAGGGTCGGTGTTCCAGCCATCCGCAACGCGATTGGGAACTGTGAGGTGTTGGTAATCGATGAGGTGGGTAAGTTCACCGTAGAGAGTGAAGGATTCGTTGATGCAGTCAGGGAGGCTTTGGAATACGATATGCCCACACTGTTGACCCTACACAAGAAGAGTCGTCATCCACTCCTACAAGACATACGAAGAAGAGATGATGGGCGCATTCTAGAAGTCACTCCAGTCAACAGGGCCCTGCTTCCATACAAGGTACTCAAGCTGATTAGCGAGAAGCCATGAATCTGCGGTCAAGTTATGCGTGGAATGCCGTTGCGCATCCATGGATTCACCGGCTGGTCGAACTCGCAGAGTTCTGATAGGCTTCGCAGTTCCGTTGTACATACTAACCGCTCTCTCGCTCGCAGAGGGTAGGATTTCGTTACTTTCCGACGAATCGCCAGTAGATTCCTCGCTCGCCCCCCTATTTGCTGGGCTCGCGATTCTGGCCACCCTGCTCCAGGCATACATCGGCTGGCTAGGAAATAGATCTCATGGCTCCTCAAGATTGGATTCCCTGATTAGCCGCGAGGAAGAGAGTGAGATGCTCCAGAGGCTGCGCCGGGAGCAGCATGAAGCGGATGTTACCAGCATGGGTTCTGCATGGGCAGAAATGGAAAAGGAGCACCTAGAGAAGTCACTCGGAGAGGAAGAGTGAGAATCGAAACCTTCACCCCCTGAATGCATTACCGAGGTACGAGAAATATGAGCGAAGTACCAGACAACCTGCATTACACCGAGTCTCACGAGTGGATTAGAATCGAAGGTGACAGGGCCATAGTGGGTATCACCGACTACGCCCAAGATGCATTGACTGATGTGGTTTGGGTCGAATTGGCTGAGATAGGTGCCAAGATAGGTGCCATGGAGCCATGTGCTAGTGTCGAGTCGGTCAAATCAGTCAGTGAAATCTATGCACCGGTCGCTGGAGAAATTGTTGAGTCCAATGAGGCGCTGGAGGACGCTCCTGAGATAATCAATCAGGACCCGTATGGTGAGGGTTGGATTTTCGCACTGAGGATGGACGAATCTTCTCAGATTGAAGGTCTGCTTGATGCGGCTACATACTCCGGTCTGATTGGAGACTGAAGATGTCCAAAACCCCACTATACATCTATGTTGATGGTTCTAGTGGTAGAACAGGAGAAGATCTCGCAACCTCTGATACACCAGCAGGATGGGGGTTCTGTGTTGTTGAAGGAGACAGTGGGCTCGGGCGAGGCGGTGGCGAAGTCGTCGATGAGCGTTCGGGTCCGGTGGTCACCGACCCTTCTCAGCCTGATTTCCTAGGTGCGGAAGTGGGCTCAAACAATACCGCCGAACTTACTGCCATAGCTCACGCAACCAGATGGGTTTTGAGCCATCCGGAGGGAGATGGCGTGGTAATCAGAGGAGACTCGCAATATGCACTCAAAATCGCGTCGGGAGAGTGGCGAGCCAAGGCCAACCAAGATCTGGCCAAGTCTGTGAAGGCGTTGTGGGAAGAGGCTGATTCGATACGCGGCTTGAGGGTAAAGCATGTGCGTGCACATAGGGGACACAGATGGAACGAAAGGGCAGATCATCTCGCTTTCAGGGCAATGCAAGGAGAAACTCCCTTGCCATTGCAGTTCTGGAAGCCTGGTCAGCGCTGACTATTCCGAATCTGAAAGCGCCCCTACACTAAGATAGACATAGGCCCCATTTAGCAAGGCCAGTAGTCCGACAAGAGTCAGAATCAGGCCTGTTGGTTTAGGTAGTGCTTCTTCGACAACATTTCCTGCTAACCATGCTGCAGCGATAATCGCAAGTCCTGTCGCTATCACACTTCTGGAAGAGCCTTCGGGATCCTGCCAAAGATCCATCCAAGGAACCAGACCTTTGCGCTTGAAGGTCAGCCTGTACCAAGCAGCGTATAGGAAAACAAGACCAGTTAGCCCGATTATGCCCAAAGTGAATGACTCAGTATCCCATGGACCTGCGGGAGCCAATTTCACTGTCAGGGTGTTGAGTAGCAAGATGCTACCGATGGCTGCGTGGGCCCTCCATTCAGGTCCGGCCTGGCCCTCCATGCAAGGACGAGGTGGTGTCTGCGCTTGAAATCCGCGCAGCGATGGAGTCATGAGTGACCTCTCGCAGCGAGATTCGTGGAGTATTCAATCAGTATCGAAGATGTCTTCGCCGCCGCAGCCAGATTGGATGGGATTGTGAAGCGTACTCCCGTGGTATCTGCCGAGGGTATTGACAAAATTGCAGGTAGACAGGTACTGATGAAGTGCGAGAATCTGCAGCATATCGGGGCGTTCAAGTTCAGAGGGGCAACAAATGCTGTGATTATGCTTGGTGATGCGGCCGAGAAAGGCGTATGCACCCACAGTAGTGGTAATCATGCACAGGCTCTCTCAATGGCAGCTAAGAATAGAGGAGTCGATGCGTACATTGTGATGCCAAAAACCGCACCTAGAGTCAAGGTTCTCGGAGTTAAGAATCAAGGTGCTGAGTTAACTTTCTGTGAGCCCACTCTAGAGGCTAGAGAAGCTACTGCCGGAGAGATCATCGATAGAACCGGGGCCGCTCTGGTTCATCCATACGATAACCCGGATGTGATTGCTGGCCAGGGAACAGCTGCCCTCGAGTTCTTCCAACAGGCCGGTGAACTCGATGCCGTTGTCTCACCAGTGGGAGGTGGTGGGTTGATGTCCGGGACCAGTGTTGCCATTAGGGCATTGACCCCTGAGGCCCGAATTTTCGGTGCTGAGCCAGAGGGAGCAGATGATGCTGCAAGATCTCTAGAGGCGGATGAATTCCTGCCACAGACTGGTCCTGACACAATTTGTGATGGTCTTCTTACTAGTATGGGTGAGCACACTTGGCCGATTATTAGGGATCACCTGGAAACTATTGTCAGGGTCTCAGACGAGGAGGTCGTCGAGGCGATGCGTTTGATTTTGGATAATTTAGGAATGGTCGTCGAGCCCAGTGGTGCGGCCTCTCTAGCCGCTGTCCTCACTCCTGAGTTCAAGGAACTGGAAGGAATTGATAGAGTCGGTGTGATTCTCTCGGGAGGGAATGTCGATTCCCTTCCGTTTTGATGACAATGTAGAGGTAGAGAAGTTGAGTGGAATTAGGACTAGAGCGGTGTTGCTGGTCTTGGTATTCGCCTCAGCGCCGCTATCGGGGTGTCTTGGTAGCCAGACAGAGAAGACTGAGCCCGAGGATGATCACTGGCTTCCTGATGTAGAAGATAGATCTGGTATGATTTACAGAGCAGACGATGTATTCTCCAGAGTCTCTTGGAATGGTTCCCATCTGATTGACGAGGTTCGCTCGGTTTATGTCCCAGTGCCAGAAATCGATGCTTCAGATGGTGGTGCAGGAGTAACTGGCGGGGCCGAGGTTCACCTTGGTCTGTGGTTGCCCGTAATCGAGGGGTGCGACTGGGGGGCGGCAGAGGTTCCCGAAGATTGCAAGGTTCCGGTTCTAGCCGAGATAGGTCCCTACTACAATGATGGAGATGTAGACGCATTGACACCCGCTGATCGTCTCGGACGATTTCTAATCGAGAATTTCGTTCCTCATGGATATGGAGTGGCTCAGGTCTCCGTCTTCGGGACGGGTGAGTCGAACCATTGTATGGATCTGATGGGGCATGATGAGCAGGCAGGAATCAAGGCGGCTGTGGACTGGCTTGGGTCTCAGCCGTGGTCAAATGGTCGTGTTGGTGCAATCGGTAAGTCGTACGACGGTAGTACACCATGGAATGCCGCCGCTGCGGGGTCCGATTATCTAGCCACCATCGTACCTATGTCGGGTCTGATAGGTGTTCATGATTTGATGTGGAGAAACGGTAGCATGGAGTTTCGAGGGGCAATCATGCACAACGGTGTCTACGGTTCTTTTGGGCTTGATGGAGACTCCGGAGATATTGAGAACGCGTGTGAAGGGTATCTGGAAGGATATTATGCAGGACCTGCTGCTTACATGACCGGTGACAACCTAGCTTGGCTAGGCTCAGATTACTGGGAAGAGCGCCATTTCCTCACACCTGCGCTAGATGTTTACGAGGGTTCGATATACATCATTCACGGAATGCAAGATTGGAATGTGGACCCTCATATGGCGTTCCCTGTACATCAGATGTCAATTGATGCTGGGTTCGATGTCAAGGGGCTGTATGGACAGTGGGGTCACGACTATCCAGACCGTGTGAGTGGACACTCTGGTTTGTCTAGCGGACGGGGGGCCGAGGCATATCCGTACACACTGAGATGGGATTGGGCAGATGATTTGCTGGAATGGTTCGATTACTACCTTCGAGATATTGGCCCACAACCGAGGCTGATTGCCGAGATTCAGGACAATATGGGCGGCTGGAGAGTTGAGTCGACCTATCCGCCCGAGGATGTTGAGTGGATGATGATAGGTATGGATGAGTGTGAAATCCTGTTTGGTGGGTCTACTGTGACTTCAAGCAGCCAGACCACAATTGAATGTCCAGTGTTCGAGCAAGAGACTCGCATAGTGGGAACTCCAACTTTCCATGTCGAGGCGCAGATAGGACTGTTTGCAACCTCTGGGCATCTATTCGTGGAAATGGTAAGAACTTCTGACGAGATGCACCTCGGGCATGCTGTAATGGATTTGCGATTTCATGCGGGTGGCAAGGAAGGTGAAACATTGTTTCCAGGAAGTACTGTCATTGCGAAGATGGAGTTCTTCGGAATGGATGTTGTAGTGCCTGCAGGCGATGGTGTGACTCTACTGATTACTCAAACTGGAGAGGACTATGTGCCTAGTCCGGTATCGACACAGCCAGTCTCAATATCGCTCGACTCGATGAGTGTTCTAGGTCTGTCGACAATCAATCGAACCTGTTCTGATCTGTTCTTACCTCCAATGCAAGAGTCGTATCCATTTTGCTGAGTCAACTAATAGGGCACCCTATGAAACAGGAAATTATGGAGCACGGGCCGGGATTTGCACCCGGGTCCACGGATCTGCAGTCCGTTGCATAGCTACTCTGCCACCCGTGCAGTAACCTCGCGAGCCGCGATTCCCCCTTGAAGGGTATGTTCATCTCCTTTGAGCCACCCGTAGACGGTATGCCTCGTATCTCATCGCGGTATGAGGGACTTGGTGTGGGGTTCGCTCCATACCTGCAACCTCCTGGACCAGGAGTGGTCAGATGGACGGTGGGTGAGCCTGGATTCGATACTCCCGACGAGGTGATTGAGGAGACAATTTCGGCCCTCAAAGACGGCGAGACGAAGTATACTCGAGGCGCAGGCTCGATGGAGCTATGCCAAGCAGTATCTGACTACCTAGCTAAGCATCACGGCATTGATGTCGGTGCAGAAGATGTGGTGATTACTCCTGGGGCCAAGCAGGCTCTACTATACTCCTTCCTGATGACAACCATGCCCGGAGATGAAGCAATTCTACTAGCCCCCGCTTGGGCTTCTTATGAGCCGATGCTCAAACTAATTGGTGCGGTTCCGGTTAATGTGCCAGTACGGCGAGACAATTTCCATCCAGACATGGATGCAATTAGAGGAGCGGTGACCGACAAGACTCGAATGATTCTCATCAACTCTCCGTGCAATCCTACTGGGGCTGTATTTACTCCCGAAGAGTTGCAGGAGATTGTAGACATAGCAGTGGAGCATGACCTGTGGATTGTCTCAGACGAAATCTACGCGAGGTTGGTCTGGATGGATTATCCTCATGTCTCTCCTTACGCTCTACCGGGAGGAGGAGATCGGACTCTAATCGTCAATGGTTGGTCGAAGTCATGGGCCATGACTGGTATGCGACTTGGATTTCTAACCGGGCCCCCAGATGCAATGAAATCCGGAGTCAAAAGTCAGGCCAACTCTGCCTCTCATGTCCCTACTTTCTTGATGCGAGCAGCTGCGGTCGCTCTAGATTGTGATGACTCTGTTGAGATGTTCAATAGCGAGTATATCAAGCGCCGTGAGATAATGACAGATGGCCTCTCTGAGATTCCCGGTCTGAGGGTTGTCGAGCCTGAGGGAGCGTTCTATGTATTCGTCGATGTCACAGGCACTGGAATGACCGACATCGAGTTCGCTGATGGGGCTCTGGAAGCGGGGGTTCAACTCATTCCAGCATCACTAATTACTGGTGG
>Ga0310344_10003983_pt1 | contig 10980 bp, 8 predicted proteins | sample HC15DNA20200_MG_FD_203801 | JGI IMG/M metagenome (GOLD analysis project Ga0310344, IMG submission 203801) | Marine microbial communities from station ALOHA, North Pacific Subtropical Gyre - HC15-DNA-20-200_MG | ecosystem: Environmental > Aquatic > Marine > Oceanic | place: Pacific Ocean: North... | reverse complement strand
AGGGATTTCCGAATCACAGGCCTATGGATTGTTTTTTCTCGCAATATTTTACTTGTTTGTCATTTATCGGAAGTCTATCTGGACTTCAATGTCTCTAGAAGAGGAGCAGGGTTCGAATTCTGAAGGCGAAGGAGGTCAGTCCGATGATAGCGATTCCCAGGCCACGACTGAGGAAGATGTTGCAGAATCCGAAATGGGGAGCGGGGAGAATTGGTGGGAAGAAAAAGAATGAGTTCTATTTAGTGAACAGTCAAGGGTTTATTTTATCGGGTATGCGAGTTGAATCTGTAACATGGAGGGACGAGTCTTTTCGATGTTATTGATCCTCCTAGGCGTCTCGATTTCGGGTTGTGTTGCCACGGAAGAGACCATCACAATTGAGCCCGAAAAGCAGTGGATTGAGGACGAAGAGGAAGTAATTGAGCTAGTGGAAGAAGGCATCTGCGGGGATCTGGATGGCGATGGGGAGTTGGACTGCCCACTTAGCGGCTACACGCCCGGCACAAACCCTTGGTGGTGCAACTCCACTGGGATTGGCGGGCACCACGTTGACCTCGCATACGATGGGATGGAAAAGAGCCCTCTTTCGGAAGAGGAGTGCGAGTTGCTGACAGCCGAATTCCAGGATGCGATAGAGTGGACATCCCAGTGGCCAACCCTGGGCGATGCAGAGGAAGCAGGATACCACATGACCGTTGGATATACCAATGGAATGGGGACCCATCATGCCATGTTGGGCGAATTCAGGATGTCAGACGATGATTTCAATGCCGACATACCGCATTTCCGAGGGACTTACCTCGATTCAGAATTCAATCACTCTCGGCCAGAGTTTCTAATGTATTCCGGAGAGGAGTCGGACTCCGAGCTAGTGGGTTTTGCTTGGTACGTGCGAAGTCCAGCAGATAGTCCGCCAGAGGGTTTCACTGGTGGAAATGACTGGTGGCATCGACACGAGTCTCTATGCTTCCAAATCGAGGAAATGCTGGTTGTTGGGGAGAATCTAGAGGATGGAGTATGCGAGAATAGGGGAGGAGAAAACATCGCACTGGATGATTTCTGGATGGTTCATGCCTGGATAGTCAGGCCATGGCTGACCCATGATGACGTGTTCACAAACCACCACCCATGCCTAACAAGGGAAGGTGCAATCTTTGACGATGGAGACGATTGCTGGGAAGAGGGGACCGAGCACGTCGGTCACGATATAGAATAGTCGTCCAGTTTCTCACGCTGGGAGCTTGGGGGAATCAGAGGGACTTGATCCTCAGTAGCCGAGGCTCGGGAATCCCTGCCCTAGCCTCGTCAATAGCCTCGACCTCCATCCTAGCACCAGCCATGGTGGTAACGAATGGAATATTCAGTTCCACTGCCAATCTTCGCATCATGTTGCCATCCAGTACGGCTCCTCCGGTTGATCGTGGGGTGTTGATGATCAGCTGAATCTTGCCTTGCCTCATCAGATCAAGGGCGTCTGGTGACCTGCCTTCGGCGATTCTGTAGCACGTCTTTACATCCAAGCCACCCACCCCTCGGAGGACCCTCGAGGTACCTCTGGTCGCATAAAGGGTGAATCCCATCTCACCGAGCCTCTCAGCGAGAGGAATCATAGCATGCTTGTCTTCGTCCTTTACCGTGATGTAAACGCCACCCTCGGTAGGTACTGGTAATTCGGTCGCCAGTCTTGCCTTCAGATATGCTGCAGATGCCCTGACATGCGAACCCATGACCTCTCCGGTAGACTTCATCTCAGGGCCGGGGGCCGGGTCTAGACCCCTGAGTTTGATGAAAGGAAACACGGGTGCCTTGACACAGACTGCATCAGTCTGAGGCTGCGGAATGTCGAGATCGGATAGCCTCTCACCTAGTGCGACCCTAGCTGCGATGCGGGCAAGAGGTATTCCCGTAGATTTGGCTACGAATGGAAATGTCCGCGAGCCACGTGGATTTACCTCGAGTACGTAAAGTAGATTCTCGTGTATTGCGAACTGTATGTTGAAGCATCCGCGGATTCCGAGCTCGAGTCCGATTAGGGTGGTCCACTCCTCTACCTGGTTGAGGATGTCAATGGAAACGTTCTGTGGGGGGATGAAACAGGTCGAGTCACCGGAGTGGATTCCGGCTTCCTCCAAGTGTTCCATTATCGCTCCAACGAGGACTGTCTCGCCATCGCATACTGCATCCACATCCAACTCCATGGCGTTCCCCAGATACTTGTCAATCAGAAGTGGCCTGTCAGATGATAGATATGCCTCGCCCATGTAGGACTCAAGTTGCTTGTAGTTCGACAGGATCTCCATTCCTCGTCCGCCTAGCACATACGAGGGACGGATCAACACGGGGTATCCTATCTCGTTGGCTGCCTCTCTGACTCCATCGGGACATGTGGCTGTTGCCCCGTCAGGCATCCTCAGGCCGCACCTCAGAGCGAACTCCTCGAAACGCTCTCTGTCACTCGCCTCGTCTACGGACTCAGGAGATGTACCCTCGATAACCAGATCTAGTCCCATCTCAGAGAGGTGGGGCATCTCGTCGGCTAGAGGGAGGGCGAGGTTGATTGCAGTCTGCCCCCCGAACTGTAAGAGGATGCCGTTCGCATCCTCCCTGAGCAAGACCTCTTCCACTGATTCAAGGGTAAGGGGGTCGAAGTACAGGCGGTCGCTAGTGTCGAAGTCCGTGGATACCGTCTCGGGGTTGTTGTTGATTATTATGGCCTCGTGCCCGAGATCCTGAATTGCTCCTGCGGCGTGAACGCAGCCATAGTCGAACTCAATTCCCTGGCCTATCCTAATCGGTCCAGATCCAATTACGGCTATCCTCTGCTTGGTTGAAGAGGCCAGACCCGGGACGTAGTCGATACCCAAATCGGCGGAACCACCTTCGTAGGTCGAGTAGTAGTAGGGAGTAACTGCGGCGAACTCTGCTGCACATGAGTCGACCATCCGGTAGCGAGGGTGGATTCGTAGTTCGTGGCGCCTGAGCCTCACTGAGGTCTCGTCCATTCCAGCAGGGAGGCTCTTGAATCCGCCTTGGGGGAATCCTGCTAGTGCATCTGCGATATGCAGATCGGTGAATCCGGCTCCTTTCCAGGAGCGCAACTCCGCCTCTGGAATGTCCGCGGGCCTCATGCCGATCTCGCCTGCAGCCCTGATCTCAGTTTCTATTGCGGCAATATTCTCGAAACGCCTGATGAACCATCGAGTCATTCCACCCGTCAAGTCGCGAACGTCTTCAATCGAATACCCCCTCCTCAGCGCCTCGATTACTGCTCCGAGCCTCCTGTCTGTTGCAACGCGAAGCCAGTCCTCTAGAAGGGCAGTGGGTAGGTGCTCTGCTGCCCTTTCGTCCATGGTCTCCCCGTCCGAAGCGTCCGACATCGTTAGGGGTCTCGGATGGGGTTTGCCGTACTCGAGACTGGCCCATGCCTTCAGGCAGGCCTCCTCGAAGCTACGACCAATCGCCATGACCTCTCCCGTAGACTTCATCGAGGTGCCGAGCCTCCTATCTGCAGTCCGGAACTTGTCGAAAGGCCAGCGGGGTATCTTGACGACGCAGTAGTCAAGAGTCGGTTCGAAGGCAGCAGTTGTTCCCTCACCGGTAATGGGATTGGGGAGTTCGTCCAGGGTATAGCCCACCGCAATCAGGGCAGCCATCCTAGCGATGGGGTAGCCGGTTGCCTTTGACGCAAGGGCCGAAGAGCGGGAAACCCTAGGATTCACCTCAATCACCCTGTAGTCCCCGGTTGACTGGTCTAAGGCGAATTGGACATTGCATCCGCCCTTGATATTGAGCCTCCTGATTAGCTTTAGAGCCGCGTCCCTTAGCATCTGGTGATCTCTGTCCGATAGGGTCTGTTGTGGTGCTACCACGATCGATTCACCCGTATGGATTCCCATTGGATCGATGTTCTCCATTGTGCATACGATTATCGCATTGTCAGAGCTATCCCTCATTACCTCGTACTCGTGCTCCTGCCATCCCAGTATGCTCTCCTCGATCAGAACCTGGCCTATCGCGGAATGAAGAATTCCTTGGCTTGCTATCTCTACTAATTCGCCCATGTTGAATGCCGTCCCACCCCCAAGGCCACCCAAAGTGAATGCTGGACGAATAAGTAGGGGGAATGAGCCGAGTTCCTCGGCGGCTGCTATCACTTCCTCTATCGAATCACAGGCGGTTGCCTTGCAGACCGGTAAATCAATCTCCTCGCACACACGTTTGAACAGATCCCTGTCCTCTGCTTCGTCGATGGCAGCCAGGTTGCAGCCAATCAGCTCGACGCCTAACTCGTCAAGTGTTCCATCTTTTGCAAGTGCAGATGCGATGTTGAGTGCGGTCTGCCCACCCATTCCTGCTAGCAAGGCATCAGGATTCTCCTTCTCCATGATACTCTTAACGACCTCTGGAAGTAGCGGTTCGATGTATATCCTGTCTGCCATCTCGGGGTCGTTCTGAATGGTGGCTGGATTAGAGTTGACCAGGATGACCTCGTATCCGTCCGACCTAAGGGCTCTGCAGGCCTGTGAGCCGGAGAAGTCGAACTCGGCTGCTTGGCCGATTCGAATAGGGCCACTGCCTAGAATCACTATTCGTTTTAGATCGTCCCTACGGGGCATCAGAGCCCACCCCGCTTTGCCCCTATAGTAGCGTGGGCAGTAGCCAAGTGCTCCTCGACTAATCCTTGGAATCTATCAAACAGGGGAGATGCGTCATGAGGTCCTGGACAGGCCTCGGGGTGGAATTGGATGGTGAAAGCAGGCTTACCCACCAGATCGAGTCCCTCTACGGTGCCGTCATTTGAGTTAACGTGCCTGACACGGAAATCCGCACCGAGGACGTTCTCACCGGAGTCAGAACGAGCCCCGCTCGGGTGAGGGGCGAGCATCCCCTTGACCGGATCCTCAACTGCGAAACCATGATTCTGACTAGTGATGTGCACCCTGCCAGTCTCGAGATCCATTACTGGCTGATTCGCTCCCCTGTGCCCGTAACGCAACTTGTACGTTCGCAGACCGGCAGCGAGGCCCATGAGCTGGTGGCCAAGGCAAATTCCCATTACTGGCATCCCGTTTCTCACAGCCGCTGCAAGTGTCCTTCTAGCATCGTTAGCAGCACCAGGGTGGGCCGGATCGCCCGGACCGTTGGAAGCGAAAAGTGCATCGGGAGACCAGTCCCTTTGAATCTCATCGATGCTCATCGTCGCCGGGCACCACACGACTTCGAACCTACGGCATAATTCCCGGAGTATGTTGTACTTGATGCCACAGTCTATCGCCGCGAGCCTTGGGAGCGGCCTGCCATCTCCATCCTCTGCTCCCGGATTCAGCAGAGTGGGCTCCTGGATAGTCACCTGCCCAACAAGGTCGTCTGAATCTGGAGGCGTCATCTCGTCTAGTATTCGAGTCATCTCGGCCTCCTTCTCAGCAGGACCGAAAACGCAGAGCACGGTCCCATGCTCCCTTACTCTACGTGTTAGTGACCTGGTGTCGACACCCTCGATACCGGGAACGTTGTGAGCCATCAGTAGATCGTGCACGCTTCCGACTGAGCTCCTGTGATCTGGGTTCTGCATGTGTTGTCGGCAGACAACGCCCCTTGGATGAACGGAGGATGACTCGGAAATGCCCGGAATTATCCCGTAATTCCCAAGAAGCGGGTAGGTGAATGTTAGGACCTGCCCGGCAAACGAGGGGTCGGTTAGACTCTCCTGGTAACCACACATCCCTGTGGTGAAAACCAGTTCTCCTTCGGCTATTGCCTCGGCACCGAATAGTCGTCCCTCGAACCTGGTCCCATCGGCTAATATCAGCAGCCCGCTGGACCCGCTTGGCTGTTCGGGAGCAGACGAGCCCAGTATCGCATCGGCGGCATCCGGAAAGGATGGGGCGGAGTCGACGCCAACAACACCGGCTCCGGGGGAGAAGCCCCGGCCACCAGTAGTCTCTGACATCAGCAACGCTGCCCAAGCGAGGCTCTTGAACATTCACAGTGGGGATGGGACGGATTGGGCTTCGTCATTCCTCTTCGTGATTGATGACAACCTTCCCCCGAGTGGATGGGACGACCTCTATTTCCCCTCCTTGAAATCTGATTTTCTCTTTCAGTGGACCAACCCAGGAGTCAAGAAAAACTGCAAGTGCAGCCACCTCCGAATGGGGCTGGTTTCCAACCGACACGTTGTAGTCGGATATGTGGTAGGTTTCGGCGGGAACCTTGGTACCACCGACCACCAAGACCACATCCCTATCCCTCGGAATCTGGGATATGCACTCCCTCCAGGGCTCGCCATACATAGTGAGGTGGACAATTGTTGCCTGTTCAGACTTCGATTGACCGCGTAGCCAGGACATAGGATTCGGTTCAAACCTACTCTCAAAAGAGCCGCCGAACCTCTCAGTTACAGTCTCCCAAGTCTCTAGCGCAGAAGGATCCTCCTCTCCCGAGAGTACTATCTGATCGGCACCGAAAGCTCTGGCAGTGAGCCCCAAGTGGGATGTGATCCTCTTGTCCCTCTCCCTCCTATGGCCCAGCCTGAGGACCGTAACCCTAGGCGAATCCGCGTCTTGCATGCAATCATGCGTAGGGAGGGGCCTCATCAGCCTGACCCTCGAAGGATTGGTCACTCGTCGTTGGGAAAACCTCGATGCCCATATTGAGCATACTGGCTCTGACCCACTGCAGAAGCATGGCATCGAACATGAACCTAGATGCGAATCCGACCATCACAGCCAGAATAATCAGTCTGCCAGAAGCGAAGAGTGCGTTTCCGCTATCGACTTCGTTATAGTTGAATAGAACTGGTTCGACTATGTAGAATAGGGACAGGACTGCGAGACCCCCTCCCACTTGTGAGAGGGTAGCATTGCCCTTCTCCCTCCCGACTACGGTGAACAGGGTCGCGGCCACTACGAGAAGTGGCACTATCAGGCTGACTGACTGAAAGTCAAACGAGCCAAGTAGTGAGTCGGGGATTTCAGAGTCATTCATCCTCTCTGACCCCTTGCTAATTGCTATCCACCAGAAGAGCAGGCTCGAAATGAAAAGTGCACCGGAAATCCTCCCCCTCTCAGTTATCATGTCCCTAACATGATGTGCATCCCTGGGCTTTAGTCGCTGAACAATCGACTCGAGAATGAACAGGGTCTCTGGGTGATGAGACTGCTCAGATGGCTGAGAAGTCTGGCCCTGTGGGCCCTCTTGCAATTCATCCTCGCCCAGAACCATCACTCGATTGCCCCTCCGTCACATCATAAAGCAATCGTCGCTTGCAGGGGGCTAGATGGCCGACTGGCGACCTATGCTGAATCGCCGGGAAGACGGTTTTCCGAGAATTATGGGAGTGGTCAACGTGACTCCCGACTCATTCCACCCAGAGTCAAGGAGGAATGATGGCGCTGGAGCCGCTTCTGCGGCCGCAGAAATGTTCGCAGAGGGTGCCTCCTGGATTGACGTAGGGGGGGAATCGACGCGCCCGGGTGCCACTCCGGTTAGTACTTCAGAAGAGTTGGGGAGGGTCATCCCGGCAATTGAGAGAATAAGGTCCGAGCTGCCTGATGTCTGCATTTCAGTCGATACTAGGAGAGCAGAGGTAGCCCGGCAATCCTTGGATGCGGGTGCGGACATGATCAATGACGTCTCGTCACTAAGCGACCCTGCCATGGTCGGTGTCGTGATCGATTACGATTGCCCGATATGCATCATGCACATGCAGGGATTGCCGGAGAACATGCAAGAAGATCCCCTATACGAAGACGTGGTTAGCGAGGTCCGAGGACACCTATCCAAGGCATCCGAACGACTGATGGACTCTGGAATAGATCCATCTACCATCATTGTTGACCCTGGGATTGGCTTTGGGAAGAACCTTGGGCATAACCTAGCGCTTCTTTCAGCAGGGACCGGGGTAGTCCCCCAGAATGGGATGCCTCTGATGTGGGGTGTGAGCAGGAAAAGCATGTTCGGGGACTTGCTGGGAAGGGACTCTAGCGATGACAGGCTTTCGGGATCGCTCGGGGTGGCGGCTATGGCACCAGAAAAGGGAGTCGACATAATCAGGGTTCATGACGTTGCAGAGCATTCGGATCTTTTCGCTGCAATGGGCGCGCTGAGGTGATTCCATGGATGAATTGGGGAAGAACGTCATTGAGGTCGATGAGAACCTGCGCATCGTGGGCACCGCTCACGTTAGCAGCGAATCGGTTCAGCTTGTCCGCAAACAGATAGAGGACTGGGGGCCCGACGTTGTAGCTGTTGAACTATGCCAGTCGAGGCTGGGATCGCTGACAGAGCCCGAGCAACTTGACTCGGAGGACCTGCTGAAAATAATCAAAGAGGGCAGGTCGGCCATGATTCTCCTACAATCGGCACTGGCGGCCCAGCAGAGGAAGATGGGGATGTCCTCCGGAGAGAAGCCGGGTGCAGAACTTCTTGCGGCGGTCAACGCAGCGGAGGACTCGGAGGTCCCAATAGAGCTGATCGACCGGGACGTCGTGGTTACCCTAAGGAGGGCCTGGTCAAGGATGGGACTATTCGAGAAGTTCAGAGTCATGAATGCCCTATTGTGGGAAGAGGACGAAGAAGATATCTCGATCGACGAGGTTCTCGGGGACTCGGATCTCCTAAGCAAACTGATGGAGGATGCAAGAGAAGTCGCTCCCGGCGCTGGCGAGGTCCTGATAGACGAGAGGGATGTTTTCCTTGCTGGGAGGATCCAGCAGATTCGAGGCAGGGGCAAGGTCATGGCAGTAATAGGGGCAGGTCACTTGAGCGGGGTCGTTGACCGGCTAGGCGAGCCAACGACCGAGACGACCGGGAGGCTGGCAGAACTTGGCAGGGAGCCAAAGAAGGCTTTGTGGCCAAAGGCCGTCTTGGCCCTTATTCCTGCGCTTCTGATAGGTGCAGTTGCCTGGATGGCCTACAACGGGCAGATGGATGAATTGAAGCAGACTGCGGCGAGTTGGTTGGCCCTGAATGCCATTGGCGCTGGGCTCGGTATCCTAATTGCAAGAGGGCATCCCCTTTCCATCTTGGTAGGTGCTGCGGCATCCCCAATCACCTCGCTAAACCCGACACTTGCCGCGGGATGGTTTGCTGGGTACACTCAACTGAAGGTAGTGACACCAACTGGCGGGGATGCTCAGGACTTCCTCAAACTTGACGAGGTTTCCCTTTTCTGGAAGAACAAAGTAGGGAGAGTTCTGATGGTAACCGCTCTCGGCAACGTCGGTTCGATCGTGGGGGCATGGCTGGCAGGAGCGGCAATTATCGGCATGCTGCTTTGATGGCTCGCCACAGAATCATTTTCCACCGGTACCGCTTCGTGGGGGTCAGAATGCCGAACTATGGATTCGTTATTGACAACCGGACCTGCATAGGTTGCCATGCATGCACCGTTGCCTGCAAGTCGGAGCATGATGTGCCGATAGGAGTAAACAGGACCCATGTGAAGTACATCGAGAGGGGAACATACCCAGAATCCACTCGCGAGTTCAGCGTCCACAGGTGCAACCACTGCGAGGATGCCCCCTGCACCAAAATTTGCCCCACCACTGCCCTATTCACTAGGTCGGACGGGATAGTTGACTTCGATGACGACAGATGCATAGGTTGCAAGTCATGCATGCAAGCCTGCCCGTATGACGCACTTTACATCGATCCGAACAAGGGAACTGCAGCCAAGTGCAACTACTGCGCACATAGGATTGAGAACTCCTACGAGCCAGCATGCGTCATCGTCTGCCCGACTGAGTCAATCATCTCAGGCGATTTAGACGACCCAACCTCAAAGATTTCAGAGATTGTAGCCAGCCAGAACACCACGGTTAGGAAGCCAGACTCTGGAGCGATCCCCAACGTGTATTACATCGAGGCGAGCGAAGAGATGCTGGACCCCGGGGCAACTGACGTAACGGGTTACGGGATGTGGACGGACCAGGCATTCGGGGTCGGCCACTTCGCCAAGTACGCGGAAAGCAGAATGGACGAGGCGGATACCCAATCGATGATTGTCCAACTCGCACTAGAAAAGAAGGCAAGGAAGGCCGCTCCCAGGGACCAGGCCATAATCAGGGACGTCATGGAAAGGCTGTCGGACGACTCAGGAAGTGCCAAGAGATCCTATGACCAGCCCAGCAAGGGCATCCTCTGGGGTTGGGAGGTCTCCGCATACATCTGGACCAAGGCCATAAGCTCAGGAGTATACCTCGTTGCCGTTCTGGCGATGCTAGCAGGCGTGGTTGAGATGGACGAGAGATTGTGGACAATGACCATTGCCACTGCGATTTTCTTCCTTGGGCTGACAGGGGTCCTGCTTGTGATCGACCTGGACAGGCCCGAGAGGTTCCTGTACGTAATGCTCCGGCCCAACTGGGATTCGTGGCTGGTGAAGGGGGCATACGTCCTTGCCGGTTATGGGGCGATACTTGCCGCTAGTGGCGCGATAATAGTCTTAGATCTAGAACCGGACCTATTGGGCTATCTTGCCATCCTAGGCCTCCCTCTAGCAATCCTCACTGGGACTTACACTGCTTGGCTATTCAAGCAGGCCAAGGGAAGGTCGTGGTCCGATGACCCGAATCTGGCTGCTAGGTTCCTAATTGAGACACTTGTGGCCGGAGTAGCGGTTTTCTTCCTGATCTTCTCAATGGACTGGTTGGCTTTCGCACTCTGCGCGATCGTGCTTATTCTGCTGATCGGTGAGGTCAAGGGACTAGTCATGAAGCCACAAATGGAGCCATTGCTGTGAGGTGATATGATGGGAAGGACGTTCATCGAAGATTTCGCCCAGCGGTTGGGCATAATCCCGGACCTAGACAGGAAGAGGGCGGGAGGGGCAACGGGGCCACTCAGAAATTTTCCAGACCAAGATGAATGGCACGACCACGTGGAGTTGGATGCCAACGAGTGGCCGAAGATGGTAGAGAGGCGCTACTCGCTTGTCCCAACAACATGCTTCAACTGCGAGTCTGCCTGCGGCTTACT
>Ga0310344_10003982_pt1 | contig 10985 bp, 7 predicted proteins | sample HC15DNA20200_MG_FD_203801 | JGI IMG/M metagenome (GOLD analysis project Ga0310344, IMG submission 203801) | Marine microbial communities from station ALOHA, North Pacific Subtropical Gyre - HC15-DNA-20-200_MG | ecosystem: Environmental > Aquatic > Marine > Oceanic | place: Pacific Ocean: North... | reverse complement strand
TCAACAAGTACTAGGCCCAGAGATAGCACAACAGTATGTAAATTACGAAGAAGCACTGCGAAGATTGGCAGCTAGTGCTTCAATAGATACGACAAACTTAGTCAAAACAAGTCAGCAACTACAGCAAGAAGCTGCTGCTGCACAAGCTCAACAGCAACAACAGCAGCAAGAGATGCAGATGATGGAAGCGATGAAGTCGTCAGCTATGGCTAAAGTTGCAGACAACTACACTAAACCAGGTTCACCTTATGGCCCCCAATTCTCAGGAAACTCCGAAGACGGAGCAGCAGGAAGCATCCCTAACACCGTCCCCGATCTCGGGGCAGCAGCCAACGGACTCCCCAGTGGCCCAGTCGGAGGAGCCGAAGGTTAAGGAACTAGATCCAATAGTTTCAGAGAAACCTACTGCTAAGAAAAAGAAAGAGAAAGAATCACAGGTTATTAAAGATAGCCCGAACCATATCACTATTAGATAACAACCTTTCACCCATCACATCCAATGCCAGAAGCAATTACTATTTCCGAACCAGAGACAGGTGCGTTATCTCCTGAACAGGAGACAGATGCGAAAGATGAAGCACTTGTCAATGAAACTCAAGGACAAGAGCCAGTTAAATTTGCTGGCAAGTATGAGTCTGTTGAAGAGCTAGAGAAAGGATACGCAGAACTTCAGAAGAAATTAAGTGGTCAAGAAGAAACGACAGAAGAAGTATCTGAATCAAAAGGAGAGGAAACAGCACCTGCCAACGCTTCAGAAATTTATGGTGAATACATAGGTAGTCGCCTTGATGAAGCTGGTGTCGATTACCAAGGGATGAATACTAAATGGCAAGAGACAGGTCAGCTAGAAGATGACGACTACAAAGCATTAGAAGGCGCTGGCTTTAGTAAAGATATGGTCGAAGCATACCTAGATGGTGTGCAGTACAGAGCAGAACAGGACTCACAACTTGCAGCTAAAGAAGTAGCAGCAATTAAAAATGAGTTCGGAGGTGAGCAGGTCTACACTGAAATGATTACGTGGGCTGCTGCAAACCTAGACAAGGGAGAAGTTGATGCGTTCAACTCTATGCTTAAGACCAGCAACCCACACCAGATAAGGATTGCTGTCGCTGGTATTCAGGCTGCATACATGAACAATGCACCAAGAGAACCTAAGCTTGTCGGAGGTAGAGCAGCTAAAGCAGATACGACTAAGTTCAAGTCAACTGCACAGGTAGTAGCTGCTATGAATGATGAAAGATATGCAACTGATCCGGCGTATAGACAAGAGGTACAAGAAAAACTTAGTCGCTCAAAAGTATTGTAAGGGGTATTATATAAACAACCTAAACATTCTCGTATAAACAACGGCCCCTTGCGAGGGATACCCTGCGTTGAACAGATAGTGAAGGGCAACCTTTCTTTTGTTTTTCCGTGGCTAACTTTACTAGCTCACGGCTAGGTCTTGTAAACGCTACAGGAACTAGCTATGACGCTCTGTTTCTTAAGACCTTTAGTGGTGAAGTACTAAGTGCTTTCCGCAAGGCAACCGTGTTCGAGGCGTTACATACTGTACGCACGATATCATCTGGTAAGTCTGCTCAGTTCCCTATCATTGGATTAAGCAGTACAGCATACCATACACCTGGTACACAGCTTACAGGTAATGCTATCAAGCACGCTGAAGCTGTTATCAACATCGATGACAAGCTCGTATCAAACGTATTCGTTGCTGACATTGATGAAGCTAAGAACCATTATGACGTTCGTAGCCAGTACACCACAGAAATGGGTAACGCATTAGCGTACACATTTGACAAGAACGTAGCAGCTACTGTTGCACAAGCAGCACGTACTTCTACTAACCCAAACACTGACCTACCTGGTGGTACTCGCATCAAGATTGTTGCTGCTAACAAAGCAGCCATCACTGGTGCAAACTTAGTTGCTGCTATGTGGTCAGCAGCCGAGCAGATGGACATCAACAATGTTCCAGCCGAAGGCCGTCATCTTGTGCTTGGCCCAACTGAGTACTACAAGTTAGCTCAGACAACAGACGTACTCAACAGAGACTGGGGTGGTTCTGGAGCATACGCAGATGGAACAGTCTTGAAGGTAGCTGGCATCAGCATCATCAAGTCAAACCACTTGCCAACTACAAACCGTTCTGCTGTAACTGGTGAGAACAACACATACCACGCTAACTACACAGACAGCGTTGGACTTGTCTTCAACAAGCAAGCTGTTGGTACAGTTAAGTTGATGGACTTGAAGATGGAACAGACAGGATCAGATGTACATGCACTATGGCAAGGTACATTCATGGTCGGATCTATGGCTCATGGTACTGGAGTTCTACGTCCAGACTGTGCTATCGAAATCTACTGGGCAACCAGCTAACTACCGTGGGGGCTATATGCCCCCTCTTTTCTTATGGGTCTTAACCTCACAACAGAACTAGAAGCAGTCAACAAAGTATTAAGGATGATGGGTGAAGCACCTGTTAACTCCTTAGCTGGTCAGTTCGGTCTTGCGAAACAAGCAAGCGACACAATTAAAGAAACAAGTAGAACGATTCAATCAGAGGGGTGGTCATTTAATACTGACTACGAGAGAACTCTGACTCGTACTGCTGGCACTAACGAAATTGAATTGAGTTCAGATATAAGCAGAGTGAAGATTGATCCTTATGAATACCCAGACAATGAGGTAGTCCAAAGAGGATTGAAGTTATACGACAGAAGAAAGAATACTTCTATCTTTGAAGAAGATTTAACAGCAGATGTAACGTACTTCCTAGAGTGGACTGACCTACCTGAACACGCTCGTCAATACATAATGACGAAGGCAGGTCGCACACTACAAGAACAGATACTAGGTAGTGCAGATCTAAGTCAGATCAATATCACAGCAGAAGCAGAAGCAAGAGCACAATTCTTAGAAGAAGAAACTAATGCAGGAGATCACAATATGATTAGAGGTAATCCTAATCACACAGGAGTATTCCAGACTTACCAGCCAAGTCGTACTGTTCTTAGATAGTCATGCCTTTAATTACTTCTGCAATCCCGAACCTTATCAATGGGGTTAGTCAGCAACCGCCTGCTTTGAGGTTGGCATCACAAGCAGAGGAAGTAGTTAATTGTATGTCGAGTCCAGTTGAAGGACTGAAGAAGAGGCCACCACTAAATAATGTTGCTCGCTTATTTACTGAAAACAAATCAACAGTCCGACCATTTGTTCACATGGTTTCAAGGACTAACGATATTAACTACATCATCATCATTCAAGATGGTGCAATTAAGGTAGCAAACTTAGACGGAACATTAAAAGAAGTTGGTGATGGCCTTGCTACACCAGACGGAGTTAGTTACTTAGATATAACTGCTGGTCATCCTTCTGAGCAATTCAGGGTTGCATCTATTGCTGACTACACATTCATTGTTAACAAAGAAAAGGAAGTGGCTATGTCCACTGACTTATCACCAACAACTATCACTGATCCCACAGCGATGGTGTTTATCAAGTCGGCAGAATATGACACCGAGTACAGCGTTACGTTAGGAGGTACAACCAAAACATATACAACACCTCCTGCTGGTGGAGAACAGATACAATGTTCCTACTCCCAAGCAGCCAACAGCACAAGCGTTTTAGTTAACGCAACTGCACATGGATTAGCAACAGGAGATAAATTCAAGATTACTTTTGCTACTGCATCTGGTGGGATAGCTGGCACTTATGAAGTAACTTCTGCTAGTGCTAACCAGTTCTATTATTCAGCAGCAACATCAAATGATTCAAGTGTTAACTCTGGTAATTGCACTGTCGTACCTGAAGTAAAATTATCAACAGTTGATATTGCAGACAAATTAGGGCAACAGTTACATTCAATTAATGGGTTCACTGTTAACAACGATGACTACATAATCCACATCAAGAAAGATGATGGTAGTGATTATGAAATCACAAGCAAAGATGACAAGACAGGAGAAGCAACTAAAGCAATCAAAGGTGTTGTCGATGACTTAGATGACTTACCTATCAAGGGGTATGAAGGATTTATTGTTAAAGTACAAGGCTCTCAAGCTACTAGATATGACGACTACTATGTAAAGTTCACAATCAATAAAGACTATGCAACCCTTGGAGAGTTTGGGGATGGAGTATGGAAAGAGACAGTAGCGCCAGGGATACAATATAAATTTGACGAGGCAACGATGCCTCATGTATTAATCAGAAAAGAAGACGGTAGCTTTACTTTCCAAAAATACTTAAAGGGAGAAGTCAGTCAGCACAAGGTTGGAGGCTCTCTCGCAAATGTTACTTATGCACACTCAGGTACAACAGTAACTGTTACGTCTAATGATCATGGATTAGAAAGCGGAGATCTTTTGTTTGTTAGACCTTCAACTGGTGCTAATACAACAGCTAACACAGGTGTCTTTTCTATTCGACCAGTCAACGCGAACACCTTTACCTACACAGCAAAAAATAGTCAAACCACCAGTGGCGATACAGTCTATGGAACTACATGGTCAGGTCGTATAGCTGGTGACAAGAAGACAGCCTTGGAACCTACCTTTGTAGGTAGAACGATAAACAATTTAAACCTATTCAGAAACAGATTAATAATGTTATCTGAAGAGAATGTCATCCTTTCTGCTAGTGATGACTATGGACGTTTCTGGCCTGAAACTGTTCAGACTATGGTGGACAGTGATCCAGTAGATCTTGCTTGTGGTGGTAACTCCATCAACATTCTTCTATCTACTGTCGCCTTTGCTAACACCCTTCTCTTATTCAGTAGGAACTCTCAGTTCAGATTAGATGCAGGATTAAATGTAGGTTCTGCCTTAACACCTAAGACAGCCACCATTACACAGATGACCTCCTTTGACATGGACACATCTGTTGACCCGATAGCTGTTGGTCGTAATACATACTTTCCTATACCTAAAGGAAACTTCAGTGGGTTAAGAGAGTTCTTCCTACCTGACTCCAGTGGATCAGTGCCTTTATCAGAAGATGTAACATCCAGTATTCCTAGATATATACCGACAAACTTATGTAGCCTTGTCTCTGCTGTAGCAGAAGATGCTGTTGCAATGCTTAGTCTTGACCAACCTAAGAGAATTTATCTTTATAAGTTCTTCTTTGAAGAAGATACAAAGCTTCAGTCAGCTTGGTCTTACTGGGAAGTTAGCGGTGCAAAGAAAATAATAGGTGCTGCAATTAAAGGCAGTGATCTCTATGTCATTACTGAATATGATGAGGATGGATCTTCATCTCAATCAGGAACTTACCTAGAGAAAGTATCACTAAGACCTGAGCAAGTAGACGCAGGAACAGAGATAGAAATATTGCTAGACAGGAAGATTACTGAAGCAGAAGTTACATCGACAAGTCTTAACAATGCTGGTGCTTTAGGTGTAGAGACTGTCATCACTCTTCCTTACCCTATTAACACTGGGGCAGACATGATTGTAGTAGGAAGATACGAGGCAGGTAATACTCTCCTGAGACATGGACAAGTTATCGAACCACTCTCTCAAACATCTAACACAATCACAGTTCTTGGAGATCTCAAGACAGTAGTAGGAGGTAAGACACCACGCTTCTTTATCGGTGAAAGATACACTATGACTTACGAGTTCAGTACTCCATACATAAAAGAACAGCCGCAAGGTGGTGGTGTTGCATTAGCAGCAGGGCCAAAACTACAGATGAGAACATGGACTGTAATCTTTGATGAGTCGTCAGCCTTTGAATTAAAGGTTACTCCTGCAAGTAGAGACACAAACACTTATCCCTATAACGGAGTCATCGTTGGTGAAGCTCCTCCACTTATCGGAGATCCTTCAGTTCTTACAGGATCTTTCCGTGTACCTGTGATGACCAGCAATATAGATACTAAGATAGTAATTAGTAGTACGAGTCCATTACCTTGTCGATTCCAATCAGCCGAATGGGAAGGGTTCTATCATACGAGAGCGAAAAGGAAGTAGCCTATCAACGACGTACAGAGTTAGAAGATATTAGATTTATTGGTGAGAATATGAGAGATGAGGATATAGCTGAGATCAGGGCACAGTCAGGACTAACACCTGTCGCTAGTCTGTTCTACTGTTTCTTTAAGAGTAACCCCTGTATGACTATGGTTAGCAGGCATGGACACCCAATGGGTATGTGGGGTGTTGTACCTGAATCAGAGACATCTGGTCGTATATGGATGTTGGGTTGTCAGTCAATGTTGGATGACCCAAGTGACAAGCGTACGTTCTTAAGACGATCTAAGATAGAACTAGACAAGATTATTCAGGAGTATCCTGTATTATTTAATGTAGTAGATGCTAGAAACAAAGTTCATGTCAGATGGCTTCAGTGGATGGGATTTACATTCATTAAAAAGCACTCAGAATATGGGCCAGAGAATCGTCTGTTCTATGAGTTCGTGAGGATCTAATTATGTGCGATGCAGTAACAGCCAGCGTAGTAATGGGGGTCATGTCTGCTGGCCTTCAGATTATGCAGGGGCAGGCAGCGACTAGAGCACAGAACGCACAGATAGATTTTCAAAATATGCAGGCAGAGCAGGAGTATCAATACTCTGTGCTGCAAACTGATGCGAATAGAACAGGAGAAGAACAACAAAGACAGTTACAAGAAGATCTGATGGCACAGAATGAATACCTTGCGAACGAAGCATACGAAAGCGATATTGCACAATTAAACCTACAGCTAATGCAGGAGCAAGAAGCAGCAGGGCAAGCTAAGAGAGGAGCAGCGTTAGAAGCCATGGAAGCTAAAGGTGAAATACTTGCAGCAGGTCGTTTCGGCAACTCAATTCAAAACTTAATTGCAGATGCAAGACGAGAACAAGCAATCTTTGACTATGCGACATCACAAAACCTAGCCTTCACAGGTAAGCAGATACAAGAACAGAAGAGAGGAGCAGGAGTAGAAAGAGCTAGTCGGATTGCAAGTCAACAACCATACTTAGAACGAACGTACCTAGATCCATTGAAACCAATGAAACGAGCACACGTTAAAGGCCCAGGAATGTTAGGGGTGCTAAGTGCTGGAGTAAGTGGTGCAAGCGTTGGCTTGAATACTTATTCGGCAGGAGCAGCAGGAGGAGAGAAAAGTCTATGGTCAAGATGGGGATGGTAACTAAGACATGAAACCTTCACTAACTAAGAAAACATCAAGACGTTTAATGGGTGGGCCAAGCATGGGTGCTGCCTCTACTCCATTCCAAGAACTGTCGATAAACGAACCAGCACTAAGACCTCAAGCTGCACCTGTATCTAGCTTTGTTCAAGCACGAAGTCCTAACGCACCAGGGACACCTGTTCTTAGCAAGCCTCAGTTAACACCAGAACCAGCAGAAATAACTGATCTTCAAACATTAGCTAATACTTTTGGTTCCTTAAATTCAAACTTGCAGCAATTTGCTACTGCTGGAATTAAAGCAGCAATAGCAGTTGACGATAACAGAAGAGCGACAGCCGAAACTATTGGCAGACTAGCCAACCAAGAATATCCAGGTCAGACATACTTAGAATGGAAAGATAAAGTAGAAGCTGACTTAAAGAAAGCAGATCCAGCTTCAGATAAGGCAAAGAAACTTCAAGCTTTATTTGACAGGCTTCAAGCTCTTAACCCTGTAACAGAAAAGTATGCAGAGCAATACAGATTAGCTGCTCAATTAGAAACTAATATTTTAAACTTTGAAAATAACTTCCATAAAGCAAGACAGATAACAGGAGCCGATGGTGAACCAGTCAATAGAGAAACATTGTCTCCTGAGTCAGTAGAGTTTAAGAATCATTTGTTTGGCATGGTTGATTTGCCGACAGATAAAATAATACAAAAAGAATACGAAGAGAAAGTTAGGGCTGTTTATAAGTGGGGCTTTCAACAGCAGTCAAAAGATCACGGAGAGTATAAGAAACAAAAATATATCAGCAGTATAAATGACAAGATTAATGTATCTTTGCAAAACAAAAAGACTACTTCAGTACAACTTGCGGCAGAGATAAGTAACGCTGATGCAGGCGTTAGAAAGAATCTTGGAGTAGAAGCACATCAAGGATATAAAGAATCTATTTCAGATAACTTGACCAATAGTGTTATTACTCTGTCTACAGTTACAGAGAGAGATGGAGCAGGTAATGTTATTGGTCAAAAGTTAGACAGTCAGCTATTTAAGTATTACTCAAACAAAGCAATGGAAGCTTTTCCATTGATAGTTATAGGGCCAAACGGAGAGAAGTTAATAGATAGTTTAGAACCAGACGCAGCATTATCTTTAGCACAGCAGATGATGTCTACATTCTCTGAAATCAACAAGAACCATGAGAATATATCTAAAGATTTAGGAGAAGAGATAGGAGAGAAATATGCTGTTGAGTTTAAATTAGGTGACGCTGATACTTATTCTTCTACAGCAAAAACAACCGAAGCAATTAACAAAGCATCTGCTGCTGTTAGTGCTGATGGTCAACTAACAGGAGATTTAGTTGCAACACAAAAAGCAAAGTCTTATATAAATAGCATTGTCGAAGTTAATCGCAAATTGTTCTCAAAGCCAGTGCAAGATCTGTTTATCGAGAAAGGTAATAGAATCGTTAACAATCCTGATTTAGATGCAACAACAAAAAGAATAGGAATAGATAACTTAAGAGCGCAAGGACTAACTGCTAAAAACGCTGGCCCTCTCATTACAAGAATAGATAAACAAGATGAGGTTAGAGATGATGGCTACGGTAAAATTATTAGAGAAAGAATCAACAAGGCTAAAGGCGGATTAAAAGATCAATTTAGAAAAGCTATTGCAGCAAGAGATAACATCTTGGAAACTCAATTCACTAGCAAACAAGAAGAAGAATATGAGCAATTCTTTACCGACTTAAATACAGCAAGAATGAGAAACAAAGAAGCAATATTTAGTCAGCCTAACCCTGGCAATATGTCGGACGAATTATGGTTACAAGAGAAGATGGGACAATACAAGAGATCAGATACTGATCTTGTTAATGCAGCAGCAGATGATATACAAAAAATACGAGATGAACTTCCAATTATTAAGGCAAGTCAAATTGAGAACTTAGAAGAAGCAATGAAAGAAAAGTCTACTCAAGGACAAAAAAATAGCTGGACAACTTCTATAGGAAGAACAAAGATAATATCTACCGAAACATTCAAGAATGAATTAAATACTTTGCTATATCAAAACCAGCTAAGTCCTTCTATGATTGAATTTTTAAATAGAATAGGTTGGAGAAGAAAAGAAGGAAACAGACCTGGAGATTTCTTTGTAAAGCAGTATTCTTTTCACTTTTCTACACCTATGCCAGACAAAGTTAAGAAGCAATTAGTAGAAGTTGTTAACGAAATAGCAGGCAGAAGAGGATTAAAAGCATTTGACGCAGAGACAGAAGGCAACCCTATTCCAGATTTGTAAGTAATCTGGCAAGGGTAGCTCCTGTTATTCTTTAATAAAATGCCTGAAGAAATTAAAGAGAAGAAAGAAGGTCTTGTTGTCGAAGAAATTAAAGACGACATGCCAGAAGCTTCTTTTGAAGGAGAGTTTTACAAGCCTAGTCAGTACTCGGTAAAAGGTATTGACAGAGAACTTACAGGAGATATTGCAGGTCAAATTCCTGTATTTGCTACTGCTCAAACATATACAGATGCTGCTGTTAATTTTGCATTTGACTTAAAAGAAAAAGGATTTGAGGGGGCTGCAAAAGATGCTGTTGAATTTATACAAGAAGATGCTGCTGGCCCAGGACTAGGAAATAGGCTGACAAGATGGATTTCTGCTGGAACAGGAAGGAATATTCAGAACTTAGCAAATATAGAAAAACGACTTTCAGGAGCAAAGCTAGGAGATGGAGATGCTCGGCCTTTCTTTGGAGAGCCAGTACCAGATTTTCCTTTACATGGCCCAGTAGATGAATTTGGTGCAACTGGTGTTCAGTTTGCAGAATTTTTATTCCTGCTTAAACACGCTGGCAATGTCATCCCTAGATACACTGGATTCAAAGGAAAGCAGTGGATTGGTAACAAAATTGCAGAGAGTGTACCAGCAAGAACAAGAACAATACTTGATAACTTTCAGAAAAAACTTCGCACAGCAGAAGGTGCTTTTGGTAAATCAAAAGTAGATATTAATCTAGGTAAAGGTAACAAGATAGAGATACCTACAAACCCAAGAGTTCCTAGAGGAGTCCCAAATCCTCTTAAGAAAGGTACTCCTATCAAGCTACCTAAAGAACTAGGAGGTAAGAGAGTTCAAGACTTGCTTTTTAGAGGAACAAAAAAATCTTTAGACCTAACATCAGAACTCGCATTAGAAGGTTATCTCTTTGACCAGCTTGACGTTAGAAGCACTATGGTCACAGGAGAATATGACGAGAACGGAGTTTGGCAGCCTTACTCTACATGGCCTGCATGGACTGATCTTTACAAGAATAGCCCTGACACAACTTTTGCAGAAGCAGGTAGCAAGCAGGGTATCGCAGGTATTGCTTTAGGAGGAGCATTTGCACATCTGTTTGAAGGCGTAAGATCCTTTAGAGCATATAAAAACTTTGGTCCAGTCTTTGACAGAAAGTACAAAGCTCAAACTAACTCAAGAGCCAAGAAGAGACTTACGAACGGAGAAGCAGAAATTACACCAGAAGTTGTAGACGAAGCTTTTAACAAAGGAAACGAAAAAGAATTAAGAAGAATCAGAGTCGCAAAGATATTGCCTGAAGTTGTCTTTAAGCAGCCTGAACTTATTGAGACACCAGAATTAAAGTTAAGGCTAGAAGAAGTTTACGAGGCAGAAAAAACAGTTAGAAACGACCCCGCAAAAGCTGATTCAATTATTAATGCAGAACCTAGTGATGCAGAGTTTGGTCAGAAGATGGGAGAACTTATAGAAGCTGGAGATGATCTTAGAAAAGTAACAGAACTAGCAGAAATATCTACACCTGAAACTGCTGGCA
>Ga0310344_10003981_pt1 | contig 10985 bp, 13 predicted proteins | sample HC15DNA20200_MG_FD_203801 | JGI IMG/M metagenome (GOLD analysis project Ga0310344, IMG submission 203801) | Marine microbial communities from station ALOHA, North Pacific Subtropical Gyre - HC15-DNA-20-200_MG | ecosystem: Environmental > Aquatic > Marine > Oceanic | place: Pacific Ocean: North... | reverse complement strand
CTGCAGGCGGAATACTTTATTCAGAAAAACAATAATCTTTCATAGAGGAAATTACTATGAGTACTTTTCGACTTGCAGTAGTTCAACCAATGACTCATATGCCACCAGACGATGAAAAAAATGTTGCTGACGCCGTAAAATTTGTAGAGGATGCAGCAGCTGGTGGAGCTGAATTTGTTGCTTTTCCAGAATCATACCCAGGTCCCTTTAGAATGCCTGCAACATTCGATCCAACTGAAGCTATGAACGAAGTAGCAAATAGATGTGGAGTATATGTTCAATATGGAACAATAGAACCTTTAGATAATGAAAAAGGTTCTGCCCATAATCTTTTAAACCTAGCTCGTCCAAACGGAGGACCTCCTGGGACCTATCGAAGAACACATCCTCCTGGTCCTTGGATTTACAGAGGTGGAGAAGTTTGGGATTTTGATTATGTTGCAGGTAATGAGTACCCCACTTTTGAAACACCACATGGACAGGTTGGTCTTGCTATGTGTAGCGAAGTCTACATGCCAGAAGTTTCTAGGACTTTAGCTCTTCGAGGTGCTGAGATAATCTTTCTCCCAGCTGGGGTAGACAAAAGAAAATTATGGGCTACATGGAGAAATTTGCTTTGGGCTAGAGCAACAGAAAATCTTGCTGTTGTAATTTCTACTCAAAATTTAATGAATAAAGAACAAAGAGGTTTGGCTCTTGTTGCTACACCTGAAGAGATAATTTTTGAAAGCACTCAAGCAGGGATGTTCCTAGTTGATATAGATCTTGGTCGAATTCGTGAACTCAGAGAACAAAAAGATGAACCTTCTTCGTCCAGAAACAATGCTGCCAAAGCTGGAGTGTTATCGCAATGGCAAAGGCCTGAACTTTACGATGAATTTTTCAGACAAGAAAAAACTAAATCGTAGATGTTACAAATTTTCTAAATAATTTTTTTTGATTTTGGATTTTTATGTCTATTTCTTACTTTTGGTTACTTTATGTACATATTATTGCATCTTCCCTATTAGTAGGATCTATGCTTTTTTTCTCAGTCTTATTTAGAAATATAAAAAAAAGACTAAGCAAAGAAGAATTTGCTGGAGAGATCGTATCTATCCTACGATTTTATCATCCATTTATTTTATTATGTATGGGAACTCTAATCATGACAGGTGCTTGGTATCTCACTGGCCTTAAAATATCTATGGGGCCATCTTTTTCAAAATTGTTTGTTCCTTTAGGAAGCAAACTCCTGTCTGTTTTTTTTCTTGTTATAGGAATGTGTTTTCAATTTTTTGCTATAGGCCTTAGGCTCACAAGAGGAATTGGGCCTGCAGGAAATGGTCAAACTATAAGTTCTACAACGGAAGAGAGATTAAAACTTTTAAATACCTTAGAGAATGTAAATGCAGTAAATGTAGTTATAGGTATGGTCACTATCTTTCTTGGTCTAGGACTTACCAAAGGCTTTTAATCAAACAGGATAGATTCTCTCTGCCACCAAAGGAGAGCCTGGTGGATGCAATAAATATGAATGAACGTACTGTGTCCATTCCGTCTCTTCTAGTTCAACATAATTCTCTTCCCTACTTTCAAAAGAAACAAACTCGTATATCACTGAATGTCTAGGAGTTCCGTTAGTCACAACCATTTTCCTTGCTCCTATACAACCGGAAGTGCTTGAAACACCTAACATTCTCTCTTGTGCATACCATTCTTGCAAATCATCGTCATTTTCTCTTGCATCATATCGTCCCATTTGAATTAATCGGGAAGGTACTGTCCCAACTTCTCTTTTACTAGATTCAGGTCCATTTATGCGCCATTCTTCTGTGAGAATTACATCTTTCACGTTCTTTCTTTTATCTAATATCTGCTTATCTTCATTTCCCATTTTTTCATAAATCATTCTAGGGCTTGGATCGTAGAATGACCTCGTAGTTTCTGCACCTAACAATAAAATATAATCGCTTCCAGAAGCTCTTTCTACATCGGTATCTTTATGTAATCGATTTAAAATTTTCTCAAATCTCTCGCCAGGATGAATAGATTTATACATTCCAATCCATTTAGGTTCTATCAATTCTTGTAAAATAGGAAAATATTTTTCTATAGTCCATTCTAAAAAAACTTCTCTATTAGAAGTATCTAAATCAAAATAGGTGGCCCAGATAGCATTGTCCAATATTTGCTCCTTATTTTTAAGTAAGATAAAGATATCACAAAAAACATGCTAAGATGGACAAAAAATAATTCATGGAGAAAAAAATGATTTATGAGATCAGAACATACACAATGACCATAGGCGATTCCGAAGAAGCTGTTCAAGACTTTGGAAATATCATGGAAGAGAGAAAAAAAATATCAAGACTCATAGGTTTTTTCCATACTGCTGTGGGAGATCTAAATAGAGTTTTACATATATGGGAATATGAAAATTCTGCTCACAGGGAAGAAGTACGAACCAAAACATTGAGTCAATCTTGGTGGCCGCCCTTAAAAGCAGAGAAGATTTTATATCAAACTACAAGACTAATGAGACCATCCCCTTTCCTACCTGAACCTAGAACTGGAAAAATGGGAAATATATATCTTATCTTTAGTGATTATTTTCAAACGGGAAAACTACCCGTACTGAACAATCACTGGTCTAATTATTTATCAAATAGAGAAGAAATCTCTCCACTAGCTGGTGCTTTTACGAATGCTGCCGGAGAATTTGAACAGGGCGTACTTAATGAATTTATTCATATATGGCCCTTCAAAGACGCGAATGAAATGATGGAAGCTGTTTCAAAAGAAAATACTATTACGGGATGGAAAGATGGACAAAAAGACTATTTACGCTCACAGTCTTCAAATATTTGGTACCCTGCTGATTATTCTCCGATGCACTAAAAATATAGTCACATATCCATTTCAACCGCAGGATCGCCTGATTTCCCAAGATAGAAATCCTCAGAATCACTTTCAAATCTGACAGATATTTCCTCTAGCACCTTTTCATTGCCAGCGATTGTATAAATATCTCCTTCTTCAAGATGAAGATCACCGTGCACATTCAATGCTTTTCCATCTCGATGAACAGAAATAACAAGTACTTCGTTTGGCAATTTCAATTCCTCAATTGACTTACCAAATATATCTGAATTTCTTACTTCCAGATCAAGTATATCTTGATCATCCTCCATACCCAGAAGCAATGAAACGGCAGAAGGTGACCTCACAAAATGATCCAGCAAACTGATCATTGCAGTTGTAGGAGAAACTACAGATGCTCCAAGAACCCTATATTCATCATAGTTCGAACGATCATTGAGTCTTACTACAAGATGAGCGAGCTCAAAATTCTGACTGCACATCTTGCAAATCTCTAAATTCTTTTCATCTGAAAGCATTCCTATGATAGCCCCTGCACCTCCCGCACCCATAAAACGAAGTTCCTTTACTGAAAATTCCTCAATCTTATGAAACTCTACTCCTATTTCAGACAAAGTTTGTGTTCTAAAATCAGAGTTTGTCGCCATTTTTACTTGCCAGTGATGCAAACGTAATTGCCTTGCTAATGCTTGTGCCTGTCCATCTTCTCCAAAAATAATCGCAGTATGTACGATTCCTAATTCAGTCTTTTCGGGAAGAGGAAACGCTTCTTTCATTAATCTTATGGAAAATTTAAAAAAGGAAGGTCCTACAATCTGATTAAGAACAATAACTCCAATCATCAAAGTAGCAAATTCTTCTCCCCAACCTGGAAAAGCAACTCCCACTTCTGATGCTAACCCCATTCCAATCCCTGCTTGTGTAATATACGCCATCCAACTCAAACGTCTATGTTTAACAGGATCACCGGCAATCATTCCTCCAGCAAATGACCCAGCAAAAATTGCCGCAATTCTTATCACAAACAAAGCTAGTGCTATTGGCCATACAATTAACAAAATTGACACTTTCAAAGAAATTCCTACTAGCGTAAAGAACATGAGGTAAACTAAGGGACCTACTTCATTGAGCATTCTTGTAAATTCATCTCTATACTGACTTCTATTAGTTACGAACAGTCCAGCAACCATACAAATGAGTAAGGGTTCAAGATGAAACTCGAATGAGAAATTTGCTGCCGTTTTATATTTTACTAAATCAGAAAAAAAGAAAACCAGATATCCAACTGACAACAACAAAAAGATTTTATAACGCAAATCTATTTTTAATGACGCTATGAATCCTAAAATTCTTGCAACACAATATCCTAAAATCAGAGAAATGCTTATCTCCAAAAACAACAATGCAATAAATCCAAAATCCATTCCAATATTTGCAAGAAGAGCATTCGCAATCGAAGAATTCACCGCAAAAAGAATAATAACTACAACATCAATAACTACAGTTACACCCAGAGCAGTCTGAACATACGGACCTTTTGCCCTTAATTCTTTTATTACAGCAATTGTAGAAGACGGAGAACGAGCAACGAGTATGGATCCACCCAAAATGGATATTGCAATTTTTCCTGCTAATGGAACTCCTTTAACAAAGGGAATGAAATCAGCTAATAGAAAGAAACCAAAACTACCTAAAGTAAAAATCCCTATAACATGTCCTATAGTTGTCCATTTTATACTATTCAACCTTGAACTTAGTTCTTTAAGATACAACTCACCCCCAGCAGCAAATGCTATAAATGCAAGCGCTACCTGATCTAGAAATCTCAAAGACTTTATCGAAGAAAAAGTGATGATATTTAAAACGAAAGGACCACACAAAATTCCAACAAATAGAAATCCCGTAATAAGTGGTAACTTGACTTTCACAAACAGTGTGCTTATTTGTCTTGCCGCAAGGGCAACTATCAATAAAGAGATTGTCGAAAGAAAAATATCTTTCGACAAAGAGAATACTTCCATTATATTACAATCCTTCTAAACCAATAAAACATTAATATATAAAATAATTACGAAGGTGTTCCAAAAGTTGCGATTCGGTCAATCTCACATTCGAAAAGAACTCTTTTTTCATCTATAACTGGATCCCTTAACCCATATGGTGGTTCATTACCGGTATATTTGACCCATATTCTATCTACTTGCTCAGTTGCTTTTTCTCCACCAGGCTCACCCTCTACAATTTCATTTACAACTGTACATTTTATACTTATCCAATGGTAGGGGTTTTCAGGGTTCACTAACAAAAGAGTTAATTTCGGATTTTTTCTAATCCATTCACATTTTGAACGATGTGCAGCGGTGTTAACAAGAATTTTATCATCCTCGTAATCGAACCACATCGGAGTGAGATTAGGTCTTCCATCAGGACCTATTATACCCAAAATAACTGTAATTGGTTTATCTAAAAGTTCTCGATAAATAGGATCTAAATCAGCGAGACTAGAGCCTTTTTTTCTATCTCCAACAGAAAACTGCCCTTCCTGTAATCCTTCAGCAACATTTTTAAAATTTGCAATCGTAAAATCACTCATAGGGCTTCCCTCCTATTTTTTCGTTAAAAAAATAAAACAACAGACCATCACGAATTAAATAATAAGTTTCAAGAAAAGAAATATTTAAAATATACTTCCATTAAATTTATATTTCATATCCTACAATAAAGGAGAATTAAAATGGAAGGAAAATATGAAAAAGGTCTAAAAAATCGAAGCAGAGTTTTTGGAGACCGAGGGGAAGAAAGACGCAAAGAATTCGAAGAAGTAAATCCTGATTTCGCAAAATTAATCACAGAAAATATATTTGGAGACTTATATGAACGCGAAGGAATGGATGACAAAACAAGAGAGATGATCATTCTTGCAATTTTATGTGCGTTAGGAAAAGAAAAAGAATTTGGATTTCACGTACATGCGGCACTTAATGTTGGGATGACGAAAGAAGAAATTCAGGAAATCTTAATGGTTTGCGCTTTTTACGCAGGAGTTCCAAATACAGTGGCCTCTACTAACTCTACCTTAAGTGTTTTCAAGGAAAGGAATATATAGATATATAACAACATCAATTTATTTGTATATTAAATATCAATAGTTTCATATAAATGGATGATTGATTTTATTATTTCATTTTGTTTAATTCTATTTCCAAATAAATATAGACAGTTTCACTAAGGACTAATCCTCCACTATCAAGAAAACGATTCCAGGAAACATTAAAGTCTTTCCTGTTAAAGCTTGTTTGACCACTAGCACCCATTTTGCTTCGCCTGCCCTTTCTCTTTAATTCAGAGCTGATTTCAGAAACTCTGATCTTAATTTGTTTTGTAATACCCCTAATTTTTAAATTTCCTACCATATCGAAACTATCTTTTTGTATATTTATAATCTTTGTAGATTCAAATTCAATCTTAGGATGTTTTTCCACATCAAAGAAATCAGAATTACGTAAATGAGCATCTCTTCTTTCATTTCTTGTATCTACGGATTTTGCATCTATAGAAACGGAAACTTTTGTTTTACTTATTTTTTTGGGGTCATATTCAACTTGACCATTAAAAGAACGAAACTCTCCTCTGACCCAAGAAACACCAAGATGACGAATTTTAAATGCTACACTTGTATGACTAGAATCAATAGACCAAGAAGCACTGTGTGCAAACTGAGCAAATGACATACATAAATTCAAAAAAACAAAAACACTTACAAAAATACGTATCACTTTCTTCATTCTTCTCTCCTAGATCGCTAAATCTTTGTGCCTTCAATACCATGAGAAGTATCTTTAGCAGTAATAAAAATATAATCCACATCACCAATAATTTCACCAGAATGGACTGCATTTGGAGGAATATGTGCAATATCTCCTGGGATCATTGTATGGACATTCCCTTCAATCTCCATTTTTGCGGAACCTTGCATACAAATTACAAATTGCTCATTAGGATGGGAATGTGCTTCTGCTTTAGTTCCTACAGGCATGCAAAATTGTCCAAAAATTACTCTTTCGCCAGTTATCCAGGAACCATTTGAAGAACTATAACTGGGTCCTGCAAGCTCATCTTTCATTTCATTAATGTTGTAAAAGTACTGGAAATCTTCTTTCATCTTTCCTTCTTCACTTTTCTCTACGTCAGATGGTGTTCCTTGTATCCCCCAAGCAGTATCTTTTGCAGTCACAAAAACTAAATCTTCATCTCCTATAACTTCACCAGAATGAATTGAATTAGGTGGTTTTAGTGAAATATCCCCTGCCTTTAGATCTTTTGACTGCCCTTCAATTTTAGAACGACTCGAGCCGTTAATCACAATGACAAACTGTTCATTTGGGTGACTATGTGAATTTGATTTTGTTCCTGCAGGCATAGTAATTTCTCCAAAAATCAATCTTTCTCCAGTAACCCAGGATCCATTCGCTGAACTATACGCTTCCCCAGCCATTTCATTTGACATCTCTTTCGTTCGGTAAAAATATTGCATCGAAAACTCCTTTAAAGTGATTAAATTAGGTAGACCACAATTGTATATAAGATGGTCTCCTTTTTCTATTTAATAATTGCGAGATAAAACCTACAACGGTTTTGCAAAACTAATCTCGTTACCATCTGGATCTGTCACATGAAAATATCTCTCTCCCCATCTCGCATCAGAAGGAGGCATATCAGGTTCAATTCCCGCAGCAACAATCTTCTCATAAAAACTGTTCACATCTTCTACATGAAAGATAATCCTTCCATTTATAGTTGGAGTGGCAAGTTCTGCATTTTTCACAAAATTTAAAAAACAATCCCCAAATGAGAGACTTACAAAATTATCCCCTTTGCTATTATTAATGGCAAAACCTAATCGTTCATAAAAAGGAATTATACCTTCCACATCTTTTGTCTCTAACGTAACTGCACTTATTTTACGCATATGAATTAGAAATTTCTCCGATGGATATTCAATTCAATTAAAAGATTTAGTTCTCTCCAGAAAAAAACTCCTGTAGAATAACATATTCAATTAATAACAAAAAAATAAATTTTATGAGGGAAAAATGAAGATAATCAATTCTGTTGGAATAGAAAACGATGAAAATTTTGAACCTCCCTATACGATTTTATGGGGAGTAAATGATCAATCTACTGAAACAAAAGTGATGACTATGCAGAGGACTATTATTCCACCCGGCGGAAAAAATAAAATGCACAAGCATACCTGTGATGCAACTTTTTATGTTGTCAGAGGCCCTATCTACGTGTATGCAGGCGATCCAGCGAATCCTGAAAAACACTTAGTAGAAGCAGGTAATTTTTGTTACGCACCTGCAGGTGAATACCATGGTCAAGAGAATCCTAGCAAAACTGATGTGGCCGAACTCGTAGCTAGCTACGGCGGATGTTCTCATCATGAAAAATCAGGAACAACTTTTGCTGAATAAAAAAATCTATCTATCACTTTTATGCTAAGGCATAAAAGGAAGTAGTAAATATGGTTGATGTTCAGGACCTGAATGTAAAGTTACCTTTTTACCAAAAATTTCAGGTGGTCTATCTTTAGGGTCATTATGGTAAAACAGAGCAACACCCGTAAATGGCTCTTTCATATTAGACAATCCACCTGATTGCCCACCTGGATATACATAATCTTTCCCGCGAACAGAAAGTCCTATTCTGTACCCTTCGGGTACCACCACACACGAAGGCCAAATTTCAATATCTAATTCATATATTTCCCCAGGATTCAGAGGTTGTATTTCGTCATGCGTATGATAAGGCCTATAGGGCAACGTAAGTTCCTCATCTAGTTTTCTATGAGAAGCTCTCAACCACCCCTGTGCAATCGGTGTGTGAGGATCAACAGCTCCTACAAATGTGATTTCTTTCATATCTGGAGAAAAAAGACGAACTACAAGGAAAAAATCTGCATCATTCGTTTCAGAAGAAATAAATAATTTAGATGCCATAGGTCCTGTGAGTTCTGTTTCCTTTTCAAAGGGTTGTGTCAAGAAAATCAATCCATCACTAAATCCATCATAACTTGCAGTGGAACTTACCGATGGGGATTCTTCATCCAAGCTATAATCTGAGGTGTCAAGGTACAACTTCTTCCAATCTGTTCTAGCAAGAGGCCATTCATTTTCTTCTCTTGGCACAAATTTTTCTCCTACATGACGAACTTGCAAGAACACTTTCGATTGTTTCTCCCAACCAGAATCTTCTTCTTTCAGAAAATGATTAAAGAATTTAAGCTGCATTTCTCTTCCGTAGTCTGTATAAAAGTGTGTCCAATGCTCTATTCCATGCACTTCTAACCATTTTTCTTCAGAAGCACTGCGGACAAAGCCTTCAAAGTTGCCGCGTGGATGTAATCCCTGCCCACCCCAGTTTGCAGTAGAAAGAAGAGGAACTTCAATCTTCGAAAAATCAGGCATTCTTGAAGTCCAATACTCATCAGTATCCAATTTATGTGCTAAAACATCATCTCCAAAATCATTTCGATTCACTCCGAGTTCCTCTGGAGTTAATGTAACCGGGCCAGAGACTAGATCTCCATTCATCTTACTTACAAACCCACGTTCTCCTAAGCCATGCTGGACTGTATATACCTGCATTTCTGACCAAGTTCTTGAAAAACCATTACAAAAAATTCCACCATGATGTCCCATATCTCTGTAGAAATCTGCGGCACCTTCCCAAATACACATTGCTGCAAGATGTGGCGGCTGTAGTGCTGCCACTTGCCATTGGTTTTCTGCATAATAGGAAATCCCGTTCAGCCCAACTTTACCGTTAGACCATTCCTGCACACCGCCCCACTCAATACAATCATGCAGATCTTTTGCTTCCCTAGCCGACCAAATATCAATTACTCCAGGAGAGCGACCACAACCTCTAGAATCTACTCTCACTATCGCGTAATTCTCAGGAACCCATTTTTCTGGATCGACTACTTCCCAGTTCTGATATTTGTTAGTAGAACCTGCCGTTACATCAGGATGTTTTTCTGCCATCAAATCCCATGCAGAAGCATACAAGTCTTGAAACAAAAGATACTTTCCGTAAGGACCGTAGGTCATTAAAACAGGATATTTTCCATCTTCAATTGGACGATATACATCACAACGTAAAACGAGTCCGTCATCTACTGTGATCGGAACATCCCAATCAATTCTCATTCCATCTCTAATTTCTGTTTTGGATTGACTATCTAAATAACTCATAAAAAAAACCTCCACGATTTTTCTAAAATTAAAAGAAAAATCAAAAAAATAATTATATTTTTTATAAATTTACAGATTAATTTTACCAACTAAACAAACAACATCCAATGGATTTAATCAAAAATATGTTAGAATTTTATTTATTCAATTATTAAGGATTACAATCCATGGACAAAGAGGAAGAAATCACAGAAAGACCTTCCTATATACCAGGCACACCGGAAGAATTAGATGCCGTTACAGCAGCTCCATCTAATCATGAAGTTCTGATTGAAAATGAAAAAGTTCGCGTTGTAAGAGTTACTATCGAACCAGGTCAACTTGAAAAAATGCATACCCATAAATATCACAGCGTTTTTATTGTGAGCAGTCTTCCTGAAATAAATTATTACGATGAAAAGATGAGAAAAGTGAAATTGCCAGGAAGAAGACAAGAAGGAGTTCCAAGATATCTTGAGCCAGAAGGTGTGCATGCAGTAGAAAATGTCGGTGATAAACTATTTGATGGAATACGCATAGAACTAAAAGAAGAAATGCACTAGGAATTTCCACATGAATTCTTAATTTTTTTCTTTATCCACTTCCTTGCAAGAATATTAGCTGTTTTAATCTGTTCCTCAGACATTTCCGGTTCTATTTTATCTTTCTTGACGTCATAAGAATTTCTAAGTTCTTCAAAATTTCTGGAGAAAAACCACGCAATGTCATTCCAAAAATGTGCTTGAATTAGATCTTTTTTGATACCTTTTCCGCTTAAATAGATTTCAACCATTTCAGGATATGCTTGATAGATACATTTTTCTGCAATTTTGTGAAACCACTTCATTGCTTTTTGATTATTTTTCAAAACCCCTTTTCCTTTTG
>Ga0310344_10003979_pt1 | contig 10987 bp, 9 predicted proteins | sample HC15DNA20200_MG_FD_203801 | JGI IMG/M metagenome (GOLD analysis project Ga0310344, IMG submission 203801) | Marine microbial communities from station ALOHA, North Pacific Subtropical Gyre - HC15-DNA-20-200_MG | ecosystem: Environmental > Aquatic > Marine > Oceanic | place: Pacific Ocean: North... | reverse complement strand
CCCGCTTTGAGAGGAGCGGACGTTCCCAAATATCGCCATACAGGAGGCTATTACGCAGCGCGCCCAATCTCGGCACAGCCGCATACGCATCACTCAACGAGCTTGGCGTCGTAGACTCGGTCTGCGCGGGCGCGCGGCCAAGTTCGCCAAGTGTTAAGCCCCGTTCGTCGAACACTTCTGCCGCCGTTATCGAGGCCTGCACACCGGTTGGCCAACCCGCATAGAAGGTCACATGCAAAATGATTTCTGAAATCTCTTCAGGCGTGAGGCCATTGTCAAGACCTCGCGGAATGTGGATACCAAGCTCCTCACGGGCTAGCGCTTGCAGAACCGCAATCGTGATCAAGCTCCGATCTCGTTTCGAAAGCTGGGGCCGTTCCCAAATCTCTCCGTATACCAAATCGTTCCGCAATTCTCGGAGGTACGGAGAACCCGCATAGAGGTCTGTCGGTGGCATCGGCACTGCACCCGTGTCCTGAGCCACGACAGTCTGTTGGTTGTCACTTGCACAACCCGTACTCAACAGTAGCAAGGCACAAACGAATAGCAACCCTCTCATACGTCTTACTCCTCTACCCCGTGACATCTCGATCGTCACTGGGACTCCTCCTCATGTGTGTGCAGTTGCCGCTCCCCGGCTTCCACCGCAAGGCGGCCTGCGGCGAGTCGATGTTTATTGGTCACACCCTCCCAGCACGCCTCTTCAAAAAACTCGTAATCGTCCCCCCCAATCCGCCCCATCGTAAACGCCAACGTCCACGGTCTGGTAAACACGTTTGGATCCTCAATGGTTGCTTCGTATCGAATCGCGTCACCCTCAACAAGCTCCCAGCGCTCAACAACACGAAGTTTGTCGCTATAGAAACTCCCGTGAGAATCCAACCAAACCTGATCATTGAAATTTCTCGCTTCGACGACCAGCGTATCGCCTTCCCAACGTCCCCGCGAATCGCCGTTATACATACTGATCGTCTCACCAACATGAGCGCGCCCATCCATCGGTATCACACGATACGCATGTGCCCATTCGTACAGGATCACGATGAAGTCCTTTGTCTGGCGAATCTCCAGATCACCTCGATAATTACTCCGTGGCGCGCCAAGAAGCAGACATCGATCTTCGGGATCGATATGCCCCAATTCCGTTGGCGTTTCCATGTCGTACAGAAGTTGCGTTCGCTTAACCTCTGCCCATTCTTGGTAGGGAATACGTCCGTCCGGTGGGTCGATGATTAACGGTTCGAGTAGTCCAAGACGGTCCGGCGTCCGGCTTTGCATCCTTGCATGGACGACGTCGCAACAGCCGTCTTCAATGCTATGTGACGCGTTGGCTGGGCCGCCATCCCAGTAGCCTTGCAAATCAGGGTGACCATCCACCGTCCGCGGTGGTTCCCAGGCCTGCTGCGCGTATAGCTCCACCGGCATCGCGCCAAGTAAAGCAATCATGCCAATGGCCCCAACTCTATTTATCTTTTGCCAAATCTTCTTCTGCATATGCATAGCACTCATATTCCAATAGTTGCACGTTTGGTTCCTGGCGCCGATAGAGCGGCATCCGCATCGTCCACGGGCGTGTAAATACGTTCGGATCCTCAATCGTGACCTCATAGTCAATATGGTTGGGACCTCTCGGTGTGTAGCGTTCAACAACGTGAAGCGCCTCACTATGGAAATTTCCAGCTCGATCAAACCAGGTCTGGTCGTTAAAGTGGATAACATCGACGACAAGGGTTTCGCCTTCCCACCTGCCGCGTGAATCTCCCATCCAAAAATCGATATGCCCATCTGGATGGTCACTGCCATTCATATAAATCGTGCGCGTCGCGTGAACATACTCATAAAGAATAAGAATACGGTCGTCAAACTGAAGAATTTGGAAGGGGTACGGCATGTACGTGATACGTGGGACGCCAGGCATCGCACAACTGGCCAACGGGTCGGCTGTAGCCCGGTTCGTGAAATTCTCTTGTTTCTGAAGCAACGCCCACGGCTGATACGGAATCGCACCGCCATCAACAACACCTTGCCCGGCAGGAATACCAAGGCTTCCTGAGTGATCTTCGATATCCCAAGCAGCCGTGTTGACCGCCTGCCAGATCCCCTGGAGGTTCGGAGTCTGAGCTTCCGCTTCGGACACGGCCAACGCCAGTAGGAAGCTCGTCGCCACACTGACAGACACAAACGGAGCAGAAATACGCATCAACCGGCTCCTATTGCCTTGGTGTCGGGACAGGTGCTCCCGTACCAGAAGAACCCGCAAAAAAGTTTCGTCCGTCCGGGAACGTAACGGTAATGCCATTCGCAGTCGGGGTCCCGTCCTTCGCCAAATATCCCTCAACCACAAAGTCGATCCCTGGTGGAAAATCGCTCTTCCGTAGACCACGACGGAGAAGTGCTGTTGGGTTACCCATCTCTACAGCCCAATTCACTATCCTGCCATCCTCACCCTCAACATCCATATGGATCCACCCGTGTGGATTCACCCACTCAAGTTCCGTAAGCGTTCCTGTCAACGTAATGGGTTTATCAATGTCAAATTCCGCTGCAAACGAATGGTGCGCAGACGCCTGCGACACCACAAGCAGCAATCCCACGAGCACAACCAAAACAGACGCGATTCTCATCGTTGCACCTCCTACCGATGTCATATCACGAACCTGGATCAAACGGCATCTCCTTCAAGACTTCCATATCGCGGGATAATTCATGCTCACCAGCAGGTTGCCGATTGCCCTGCAATATAAAAGCCAACAACTGACTTGTTTCGTCCACGGTCAACGACCCTGGTGCATCCTGAGGCATCTCAACCTGTATCAACTCAAACAATTCACCGAGCGACCGTTCTTTCCACCTTGCGCGAAACGTGTGGTCGGCCAGCAGCGCAGCCATCTCTGGTATTAACTGTCTAATCGAACCGTGACACGACACACACTGCTCATCGTACAGGGCCGCACCACTACTGGCTTGCTCCTCCGTATAGACAGCGTCGGCACCAGCTTGGGCGCGGACGGTTGCTATATTCGCAAAAGCGACAAGCACTGCCAGCAGCGCAGCCAACACAACAAGTCCAGCGACTGTACTACTCTTCAACCACCAATGTGGCATTACGCTTGGGCACCTGACCGCCGGTCTTAATTTCCGTAACCAGCTCAACCTTCGCGATATCAACCACCGCCACGCTGTTCTGCCCTGAAACGGAAATGTACGCATGTTTGCTGTCCGGCGTGATCGTCACCCAGTTCGGCGAATGGCCCACACGGACACCGCCAACAAGATCTAGGTCCGGAAGCGTATAGACGTAGACACTACTGTTCAGACTACTGTTGGCGACCAGATACTTGTTATCCGGAGTGACCCCAATGCCGTGCGCAGTATTGCCACCGTGACCCGGGGTACGTTCATCAGTGGGCAGTTCTGGGTACGCAATACGCATCACTTCCTTGCGAGTTTCGAAATCGAGCACGCCAAAGCCGTTAAAATTTGATAATTGAGCATAGATCCGACGCGTCGACCCGTCAGCGTTCACGTCCATCGCCATCGGACGAATACCCAAGTCCCAGTACGTGGTCCAGACCGGCATGTCCGTTTTGGTATCGACAACCGTGATGTTCCGTGCACCGATCATCCCCGCGATCGCGTATTTCCCGTCCGGCGTCACGTAGGTGTTATGAACACCGCCGTGCACTGAAATAACCGCGGACACCTCATTCGTCTTCGTCTCAACCACTTCGAGGGCCCCGGGAGATTGAGCGATCGCAACATAGACCTTCTGACCATCAGGAGTAATCGCAATGTTGTTAGGACGCCCACTCAAGGGAATCTTTTTCGTAACCTTCATCATAGCCACATCCACGACATCAACCGTGTCATCGGATTCATTAGCAACGTAGAGAAACCGACCATCGGGTGTAGGAGCCGCACCGTGTGCACGTTCAATTCCAGAAATCTCTCCGACAACCGTGTTCGTTACAGAATCGATAATATGTACGTTGTCGCCCGCACTATTCGTTTGCACGATCCGCACCTTACCTTGCGCCGCCACGGACGCCGGCACAAGAAACACCAGCGCAAACAACGTCGCCAGAACCGCGCACAACCAACACATGTGTCTCATCGTGGGCATAGTCATAACTCCTTCGTCACACATTCACACAATCTCGCCACTAGTTACCTGTTTCCCCTTGCACCCATGCTTTGAGGGTTTGGAACCACGGATCGTCCTGTGAACTAAATTGCCGTCCACCATTGTGAAATTCGTCCCCGCCGGCATCGGGCTCAAGTGGGTGCATCAGCAACCGACTCTCCTCTGGCGCACCCGGCGTTACCAGGCGCGACACAGCCTCAAAATTTAGCTGCGCTTGTTCGTCAGTCCACATAGCCGCACCCTCAGGAAGCTCCTGTAAAAACCCGACGCGACCCTCGCCAGCATGACACACCACGCATCTCGTAAAGCCCGCTTTTCTTTCAAGAAAAATGGGCTGGACTTCATTCTTGAAAAACTCGAAGTCTAAGGTCGCCGGCTGTATCCCCACCAGCGCAATCATTACCGAAAAAATAATTGTCATGGCATCGATCCCAAGTCAAATCTCCCACTCATAATGGCCTTTCCGGACGTAACGTGCAAGAGATTCAACAGATCCGGCGGTATCCCGTGCGATCCACCCGGAACGGTGCTATTAATGGGTATGCTCAGGACCGGTTATCTCTTCGCCCTCGGCGTCCAGGTCACCGCACTTGGTCTCGCCACAGCTGTCAACGGACAAACACTGCAAATTGGGGTTCCCTTCACACAAGACCAGGCTGTCTCCGGCCGAAACGGGTACCAACAGTCCTGCGCACAGTGTCACGGGTCACAACTCCGAGGGTCCGCACACGGTCCAGAATTAGTGGGATCGGTTTTTCAAGACAATTGGAATACCAAAACAACTCGTGACCTTATCGCGTATATCCAAAACGATATGCCACCTGGCCGAGGCGGCTCATTAACCGATACGGCCTACCGCAATATCGTCGCGTACATCTTTGAAGCGAATGGTTATAGCGCCGGCCCGAACGCGTTGCTTGCCGATACGACCGTCACAATCGGCACAGCAGACACGCCAAACGCGGCACCAGCCCCTTCCGGCGACACTGAAACCTCCTCGACGCCAGAACGGTCAGGCTTTCCGAACCAGGCTGTCAGCAACTGGTCTCCCGTCACTGATGCGTTACTCGCGCAACCAGCTGATCAAGATTGGCTCAGTTGGAGACGGACGCTCAATAACCACGGCTATAGCCCACTCGATCAGGTCACCGCTGACAATGTTTCTTCGCTACAGCTGGCATGGGTGATCGCCATGGAAGACGGCAACTCTCAGCCCACGCCACTTGTCCATAACGGCATTATGTTTCTCGCAAGCCCGAAGAACGTTGTGCAGGCGCTAGACGCCGCCACAGGTGAGGTGATCTGGGAGTACCGCTACCCTGTCCCAGAAGATGCCGCAACTCACGGCGCGACGCGAACACTCGCGCTCTATGGAAACAATGTTTTTCTTGCGACCTACGATGCGGCACTCGTTGCGCTCGACGCCCGCACAGGTGACGAGCGTTGGCGAACAATCAAAGCAGATTACACGCAAGGGTTCATGCAGTTCGGCGGACCCATTATTGCCAACGGCGTCGTCGTAACGGGAATCAACGGCTGCCAACGTTACAAAGACGAAACCTGTTTCATTACCGGACACGATCCAGACACCGGTGAGGAGCTCTGGCGAACCTCGACGATCGCGCTCCCCGGCGATCCCAACAACGGCTCCTGGGGGGACGTTCCGCCACACCTCAGAGCCGGTGGCGACATGTGGATTCCCGGAAGCTACGACCCCGAACTCAATCTGTTTTACATTGGCACCGCCCAAGCAAAACCATGGGTCGCAGCAAGCCGTGGGATGTCGACGCGAAATGACGCGCTCTACACAAACTCCACGCTCGCACTCGATCCTGGCACTGGATCACTACGCTGGTATTTCCAGCATATGCCCGGAGAAACACTCGACCTAGATATTGTGTACGAGCGAGTTCTTGTTGATCTCGACGATAACAAATATCTTTTTACCATCGGCAAGGACGGAATTCTTTGGAAATTGAACCGCGAAAATGGTCAGTTTGTCGCTCTCGCAGAAACTGTCTACCAGGACATCTTTGAAAGTATTGACACGCAAACCGGTCGGTTGGTCTATCGCCAAGACATCCAAGACGCACAAGTGAACGAACCTATCGACGCCTGTCCGGGCTTGTATGGTGGTCACAACTGGCAGGCATCCTCGTACCACGCAGAAGCCGGCGCTCTCGTCATCCCCCTGCACCAAGCCTGCATGACAATGACCGGTCGACCGGTTGAAATGGTAGATGGCGGCGGCGGTGAGGCCGCTCGCGTCGAGTTACGAGAAATGCCTGGAACGAATGGGAATCTCGGCAAACTGGCAGCCTACGATGTCCGTACAATGGAAGAGCTTTGGAGCCACGAACAACGCGGCGCATTCCTAACCTCTGTCTTGACGACTGGTGGGGACCTTGCATTCGCTGGAGACGCTGACCGTTACTTTCGAGCCTTCGACATTCGAACTGGAGAAGTCTATTGGCAGACACGACTTGGGACGGCCGCTCATGGATTCCCGGTCACCTATGCCGCCGGAGGTAAACAATATATTGCTGTGCCAACCGGGCTCGGCATCTTTCGAGGTTTTACCGGTCGTCTCAGCCCCGATATTTATCAACCAGGCAACGGCAACGCGCTTTATGTGTTTTCATTGCCGGACAAACAATAAAATAGAGGCACGGCATATCAGTGTCACACTCCGAGGAGTTTCAACATGAAACGGCTTTATGTAACGTGGTATCTGTTAACGGTACTAGCTTTGGTACTGGTCCAAATAACCTCTCTGTCAGCTCAAACCAACGAGACGATCACGCCTGTCACGGACGAAATACTCCAAGCACCAGAGGACGGCGATTGGCTGATGTGGCGGCGTACGCTCAATGGATGGGGCTACAGTCCCTTAGACCAGATTAACCGCGATAACGTGCAGGACCTCCGAATGGTCTGGACTCGGGGCTTAGCGCAAGGGGACCAACAAGGCACACCCATCGCCTATGAAGGCACCTTGTACATGCCGAATCCAAACGAAATTATTCAAGCGCTAGACGCAGTCACCGGAGATTTAAAATGGGAATATCAGCGTCAAATACCGGACGATGCAGATAGACACGTCGGAGGTTTAAGCGCCGTCACTCGAAACATCGCAATCTATGAGAACCTCCTGATCGACACGGCGAACGATGGCTATATCTACGCCGTTGACGCAAACACTGGACGATTAGTTTGGGAAACAGAAATCGTCGATTACACGGTAAATCCGGCTCGTCACTCTGCCGGCCCTATCATCGCAGATGGCAAGGTTATCTCTGGACGAAGTTGCCGCCCGTTACGCGGACCGGAAGCCTGTGTCATCACCGCTCATGATCCAAGAACTGGGGAAGAATTGTGGCGGCGAGGGCTCATCGCTGCACCGGGCGAACCCGGCAATGAATCGTGGGGTGATGTGCCGTATGAAGAACGGTCGCATGTCGGTTCCTGGATGGTTCCCAGCTACGACCCCGAATTGAATCTCATCTATGTCGGCACGTCCGTCACAGCGCCAGCACCAAAGTTCTTGCTTGCAGGAAGCGACAATAAACACCTCTACCACAACTCGACTCTTGCTCTTGACGCTGAGACCGGCGACATCGTGTGGTATTACCAACATCTTAACGACAGTTGGGATCTCGACCACCCGTTTGAGCGGATCCTCGTTGATACAGCTGTTGCACCCGACCTCAGCAGCGTCAGTTGGATTAATCCTCGCATCGAACCAGGAGAAGTCCGCAAAGTCGTGACAGGTATTCCAGGAAAAACCGGTGTGGTCTATACCCTGGACCGCGCCACTGGCGAATTTCTCTGGGCGACGCCTACGATTACCCAAAATGTCATTAGTGGAATCGATGGTGCGACTGGTGCGGTCACAGAAAATGCGGAACTTGTTTTTAGTTCATTAGGGCAGGAAGTGTTTACCTGTCCAACGTGGAACGGTGGTAAAGATTGGGAAGCCGGTGCCTATAGCCCTCTTACTAACACCATGTATATGCCACTCCGTAATGCCTGCGCACGTATGCTCGCGACCTCTGTGGATACCGGGGGGTCTTACGACGCCTTTCATAGTGGTTATAACCTTGCCGTCCGCAATCAACTTGCTCCTGGCACTGACCAAGTTGGGACCGTGCACGCCATCTCTGCTGAAACAGGTGAAACAGTCTGGACACACGAACAACGTTCAGCAACGATGTCTGTGGTCGCCACGGGTGGAGGATTAGTGTTCGGCGGCGACGTCAATGGTCGATTCCGTGCACTCGACCAAGAAACTGGCGACATCCTCTGGGAAATAAACCTTGGCTCGGCTGTGACAAGCTTCCCGATAAGTTTTGCCGTTAACGGCCGTCAGTACGTCGCAGTTGGAACCGGCACCGCGAGCACGGCATCCACGTTCGGACGGCTAACGCCAGAAATACGACCGAGCTATACGAATAACCTATTTGTATTTGCGCTGCCGTAGTAACACTAACGATGAACAGAGCATCTCGCAGTACGGGAGAACAGTTAATGTGTATTTGCCGTTGTCTTCATGGTGTGGGTTTCGGGTTTCTTTTAGTGGTCGCAACCGTATTTCCAGCAAGCGCACAATCGACAAGCGATACGGAATGGCACCACTTTGGTCACGACGCGGCAAATACAAAGTATTCCCCGCTCGCCCAGATAACGCCCGACAACTTTACGGACCTGGAAATCGCGTGGAAATGGACTTCTCTCGAAACTGAAGTAACAACCGAGCGAGAAGACATTAGGCCTGGCCCCTTCAAATCCGTGTCGTTGATGATCGATGGCTTAGTGTACGTCAGCACATCGCTTGGACAGGTAGCAGCAATCGATGCCGGAACTGGCGAATTGGCGTGGTCCTACGATCCGCGGAGCTATGACAGACTCAATAGGCCTGGGAATATGGGATGGCAGCACCGCGGTGTGTCCTATTGGAAGGACACGGAGAGCGATGATGACCGCATCTTCATCGCAACACACGATCTATTTCTCGTCGCGCTTAACGCAAAAACCGGCGCCCAGTATCCAGGTTTCGGAGCGGACGGCGCGGTCGACCTAAGCACCAGTCTCGGGCGTCCAGTTGATCGCGCACGACTAACCCATTCACAACCGCTTGCGATCGCTGGCAATACGGTCATCGTCGGAAGCATTGTCACCGACACAAACCTTAGACGCCGAGAAGCTGACCCAGGACATGTTCGAGGATTCGACACTCGGACAGGCGAAATGAAATGGATCTTCCACACGATCCCTCAGGGTGACGAATTCGGTGCCGACTCGTGGCAGAACGACTCGTGGCGTTACAGCGGCCATTCCAATGTGTGGGGCACCATGGCGGTCGACGAGGAACTCGGCTACGTCTATCTTCCAACAGGAACGCCCACGAATGATTGGTACGGAGGCATGCGACCGGGTGACAACCTATTCGCCGAAAGTCTTATCTGCGTCGACGCTGAAACAGGCGAGCGGATTTGGCATTTCCAGGCGATTCATCACGGCCTTTGGGATTACGACTTTCCGACGGCAGGAAACCTTCTGGACATTACAGTCGACGGCAAGGAAATTAAGGCTATCGCCCAGTCAAGCAAACAGGCGTTCACCTATGTCTTTAATCGTGTGACGGGAGAACCTGTCTGGCCGATTGAAGAAAAGCCAGTTCCTCAGGGAAACGTGCCTGGCGAATGGTACTCACCGACCCAACCGTTTCCGACTAAACCGGCGCCGTTTGACTTACAAGGCATCACCATCGATGACCTGGTTGATTTCACACCAGAACTTCGCGAAGAAGCTATTCGGATTGCAGACAGGGCTCAACTCGGACCGATCTTCACGCCGCCCCCAGTTCGCGGCGAAGGAAAACCGATTATTCAGTCGCCGGGCCCAGGTGGTGGTATTAATTGGCCCGGCACGGCCGTCGACCCAGAGACTGGAAGACTGTTTATCCCATCGCAAACGCGACTGCGTGCTGTCGATTTGATCGAATATCCGCCACCAGCCACAGTCGGCTACTTCACAGACCCCTGGGCAACAGCCGTCCCCGGTCCTCAAGGTCTCCCGCTCGTAAAACCACCATATAAGAGGATCACGGCGATTGACCTCAACACGGGTGACCATGTCTGGATGAGTCCACATGGTGACGGCCCAAGAAACCACCCTGCCATTAAACATCTAAATCTACCGGCACTCGGAGGCCACATTGGCATGCACGGCGGCGGCCCGCTTGTAACCAAAACGCTGCTTATCGTCAATTCCGGCGGTCGCTATTTCGATAATGAAGCGGCAGCTGCAAGCACGATCACGGCTTACCACAAGGATAACGGCGAGTACTTAGGTTCGGTAGAGCTACCCGCAATACCGTGGGGAAACCCCATTACCTACCTCCACGAAGGGATACAGTACATTGCCGTGGCAGTCGGCAGCGGAAACGGAGACACCCCGCCAGAACTAGTCGCACTGCGACTACCGTAGCCGGCAACCACTAGCAGTTAGTGGAGAGTAAGCGTACGCGTGACGCTCAACTGTAGACTTTTAGTTACCGGCCCTCAAACACATAGCCCGCAACACTCGTCAAACGTCCCTCTTCAACCTCAAAATCACTGTACTCACTTGGCCGCTGATAAGAACGAACGAAATCTTCGACTGACTGGCCGGCCGCATTTGCCTGCTGCGCCTTCGTCACGATGTCGTTGTAAAAACCACTCGAATCAACGAAGTCACTCCACGTGTGCACGGCAGTGGCGTGGCCAGGTATCACCGTATCGACACCACTAATGCCATCAACGGCTTTCTGGAGTGTTGAACCAAATTCCGTCGCACTACCAT
>Ga0310344_10003977_pt1 | contig 10994 bp, 9 predicted proteins | sample HC15DNA20200_MG_FD_203801 | JGI IMG/M metagenome (GOLD analysis project Ga0310344, IMG submission 203801) | Marine microbial communities from station ALOHA, North Pacific Subtropical Gyre - HC15-DNA-20-200_MG | ecosystem: Environmental > Aquatic > Marine > Oceanic | place: Pacific Ocean: North... | reverse complement strand
GGCGCCGCCGAGTGACTACCCTGGCGACGTTGACGGTCTGGCGGCTCAACCCTGGCTCTGGGGTCCGACCGATCGTATGGCGTCGTGGGGATTCGACTCGTGCCGCGTATCTCGATGGGGACCGGCCGATATGTGTTCGCCTCGGTGAGGTTCAGCGGCCGACTCAGCGGGGGAGAGCTGTGGCAACGGGTTGGATCTGCGGAGGCGGTGGCACATTGGCAGATTCGGAGCCGACACGCGTTTGCCTTTAGAGCCAGCGGAGAGATCGTTTCGAAAATGGAGGATCGTACCCAACTGCTACTGGGACCCGAGCAAGGGCTTCGAGGCTATGCTTTCAGACGATTCGACGGGATGAAACGCTACGTCGTGAATGTCGAAGGAAGGACGACACTGATGGACCGCCGCGCGTTTACGGCAGGCGCAGTCAGGTTCGTGGACGTGGGACGTGCGTGGGCGTCGGGAGAGAAAAGCAGACCCGCGTGGGCCGCCGGTCTGGGTGGACGGCTGGGTCTCTCGCGAGTCTATGGTGCACCCGTGTTGCGAATCGATCTTGGATACGGATTCGAGGACGAAACCTGCCTGCTTTTCGTGGGGTTGGGCCAGTATTTATAGGCGCAACGCGGGGGATTCTACGGTGGGACGCTCGAGAACTTAACAGGTATCGACTTAATGCCTTACCAGCTTCTTGAGCAGGTTGGCGGTCCCGACCATCTTGCCGTCGTGACCAGGTGCGACGACGCCCGTCCAGTAGATGCTGCCTGTCGAATCGATGCACGTTGCGTGACCCCGGATGTCGATCGACCGGGCGAGCCGGTTTCCATCCGGGTCGAAGAAACTGTCCCCCGCAAGCACGCGACCCTCGTCATCGAAGTTGACATCAGGGGGCTTCAAGGCGTGCCACTCTTCGATGAATCGACCGTTTTCGTCGAAGATCTGGACTCGGCCGTTCTCCCGGTCCGCGACAAGCACACGTCCCTCAGGCTCGACGTTGATGCCGTGGGGAAGAGCGAACTCACCAGGCCCGGTTCCCCGCGATCCCCACGACCGCACCCGCTCGCCATCGCGGCCGATCCTGTGAATCCGGAACTGGCCGTAGCCATCGGACACATAGATGTCACCCCCCGGGTTGGCTGCCGCCATGGTGGGGCGATTGAACGGCATGTCGGGTTCGCCGACGCGCCCGCGCTCACCCAGGGTCAACACGAGCTCGCCTTCGGTCGTGAATTGGTGAACGAGGTGGTCCTCGATGTCGGTGATGAAGACCTCGTTCTCGCGATTGATCTTGATCCCGTGGATGCCTCCGACCTTCAGGAACACGTCGTCTCCCCAGGAAGTGAGAAACTCGCCCTCGGGGTCGAAGACGAGGACGCACGGTTTGGGCTCCCGCGTGGCGATGTAGACATTGTCCCGTGTGTCGACGGCGATGCCGTTGATCACTCCGAAGTCCGATCCGAACGATTCACGTCCCCAATTCTCTTCGACGTCGTATCGTGCAATCCCAATGTCGATCATCGTGGATCCCATCAGTGTCGGAACGGGAGTCGTCCCTCGAATTCAGATCCATCCGTCCTTCGATCGTGTGACGGGAGGACGGAGCGAATTCACTTGCGATGAAATTTTCGACAGCTGGTCCACGGGATGGCCTGAGTGCAGATCACAGTCCATCTATGCCTGCACAGTCGAGTTCGTGGACGAACCTTGCGGTTGCAGAATGAAGTTGTCCCTCCGATCATAGGGAGGTGAGACAACCCCAATAACGCGTGGAGTGACTCAAAATGAAACTGGCGATTTCTGGAAGAATGGACGATGAGACCCTGGCCTTTGGTAAACAGCTCGGGGCAACGGACGTGGTGGGAGGATCGTACGAGCTTCCTAAAGATCGAGGATACTTCCATTTTAACGACCTGCTGTGGCAGCGTCAGAAGATCGAAGCCGCGGGGCTTCGGTGGGCCGCCCTCGAAGGGGTGCCGGCCGAGTGGTCCGATAAAATAAAACTCGGTCTGCCGGGAAAGGATGAGCAGATCGAAAACTGGTGCAAGACCCTTCGGAGTATGGGTGAGGTCGGAATCCCGGTTCTGGGCTACTTCTTCTCTCTAAGATCTCGGCCGGGAAACCTGGGACTCAGGACGTCGAAAAGTACACAGAGTCGGGGCGGCGCTCTCGTCACGAGCTTCGATTACGAGCTGATCAAGGGTGCGAAGGGCGATTACTGGGACCCACCGGTCACCCACGCTGAGGAAATCACGGACGATGAAATGTGGGCGAACCATAAGTACTTCCTCGAGGCGGTGATTCCGGTGGCCGAGGAAGCGGGTGTCAAAATGGGTCTTCATCCAGACGACCCGCCCATCTCTCCGATCGCGGGTGTGGCCCGAATTTTCAGGAATCACGAAGCGCTGAAACGGCACATCGAGACCGTACCCAGTGACTACAACGGGCTCGGTTTCTGTCACGGCACGATCTCCACGATGGAAGGAGGCGACGTCAAAGACGCGATTCGATATTTCGGCGAGCGAAAGAAGATCTTTTACGTCCATTTTCGATGTGTGTCGGGCACCGTGCCCGCGTTCGAGGAAACGTTCATTGATGAAGGGCACACAGACGTGCGCGCATCGATCGACGTGTTCAAGGAGGTCGGATTCGACGGTGCGATGATCGACGACCACGTGCCGACTCTTGCCGTGGATACCGAAGACAGACACGCGGCCCACGCATACGCTCTGGGATACATGAAATCGCTGCTGGATGCTGTCCGGTGATGCAGGAACCGAGGAACGATGATGACCGATCAACAACTGGCTGAACACGAGGAGAAGGGCGCTGTCACGATCGACAGCCCTCTGCTGGATGAGGAACTGGACCGGGCCGAGACGGCGTGGGATCGTTTGAAAGCGAGTGGAAACAGGCCCTATGACGATCCCGACTACGTCGATATCGTTCAACACCCCTACTTTGAAGAGGTAGCGAAGAAGGTTCTCAGGGCGGAGTCGGTCCGGCTGTGGTGGGGACTCTCACCCCACGAGCGTCCACCGTGGAACAAGCCGTTCGATAGCCCGCGCGAACAGTGGGCGAATGGATGTCACGTGGACATTCAGGCGACGTGGGAAGATTTCCAGGCCACGCCCCGAAGAATGCGGGCCGAGCTCTGGTTCTGGGTGAATGAGGTACCGGAAGACCGGGGGGCGATGCGCATCCTGCCGGGCAGTCACAAGCCCATTATGCAGCACTGGAGCAGGATCCTGACACCGGAACACAAGGCGATGCTCCCACGAGTACACGGAATCCGCCCTGTGCCGAGTGAGGGCGCACCGGCCTATCCGGAGCACTTGCCGGATCTGTCGGATACACCGTGGCTCGATCAGGAGCCTGTTCCCTACACGGCGAAGCGTGGGCAGATCCTGGTCCTGTGCAGCGGAGGACTTCACTCGGCTTGGCAGAACGAGGATACCGTCCCGCGAAAGGGAATGGGAACGTCCTGGTTTGCGGAGGGTGTGCGATGCGGTTTACCGAAAAACCAACGGGACGATGCGCTCGCCTACCACAAGGAACTGAGGAAACGGCTGCGTCCGGAACGGAGGCACATCGTGCCGGACAATGAGGATTGGGTGTTCGAGACGAACTACGATCCGAAGTGGCCGGAGATGTTCCTGCCCTCACATTCCGCTTAGCGCCTATATCCCGATCTCGGGTCTCTTGGGCAGCGCATCGTGGAACGCCTGGATGCTGTCGAAGTTGCCCAGAGAGTGGCGTGAGTGCGTGGGCTCAGGCACGCGATAGAAAATGTGCGTCGTCCCTCGGGACCGTTCGGTCTTCCGAACCGTTCCGCAGTGATAGCTGGCCTGGTTGAACACAAGTGCAGATCCTGCGGGTGCGTGAACGTCCACCCGACCCGTCAACCTGGGGAAATTTCGCCCGAACGCGTCCAGCCACGTTGGCTTTTCGGGATCGACAAACGCACCTCCGTCATCGATTCGTAACACGTCCTTGCCGTACGAGTTTTCGGCGTCTCTGATCTTTGGCCACTTCCGTTTGGTCTCGGCGCTCTCCGGGATGATGCTGGTGCAGTGGATGCCGGGATCTGTGTCGTCCATGTTGTAGATGACCTGGATTCCGGGTGTGTAGTACTCGTTGTTTTCCGCGCCCTCAACGATCCCTGAATATTCTCGATGCCAGTTTCTCGAAAGGGCGAGCGGGTCGTTGCTGTCGATGTCCTCTGGAGGATCGGCATCGCACGGTTCCCGTCGCAGAAAGCTGAGGTTGCAGAACTGCGCGTCCTCACCCAGTATCCGTTTGACGAGGGGTACGACGGACGGATGGTTGGGAATGTGGTCCAGGGCGTCGGTCCTGTGCATGAACTCAGGTCCACCAGATCCGACAGAGATGAAGCCGGGACGGGGTCCGGGTTCCCACTCCTTCGGATTCGCTGCTTCATCAGCGGCTATGCCGTCGTTCACCCTCGCGACGTCGTCTGACGACAGCGCCCGTTCGATGATGACAAACCCATTCTCCGCGAAGTGCTTCAGCTGGTCTTCCATCGTGAACTCCTATTTACTCTGCGAGTCAGTCCGTCGTCGCGTACTTTTGGAGTGCGGCTTCGTCGATCTCGACGCCCAGTCCGGGTCGGTCTGGGATGGGCATCATACCATCTTCCAACTCGAACGGAATCCGTGACAGTTCGGTCCGGAGCCCGTTTTCCATGACGTCCAATTCAAGATAAAGCGGGAGCTTTTCTTCCGCTTCCTCGTCTACAGGGATCGCGGCCATCCACTGGAGGGTCGCAGCGAGCCGTACGACCGCGCCGAAGTAATGGGGCAGAATGGGAATCCGGTTCGCCCACGCCAGGGACCAGACCCGGCGGCATTCCGTAAATCCACCCGCGATGCTGATGTCGGGCTGGAGGATGTCCATGGCCTGGCGCTCCACGACTGCCTGGAAGGATCGGACACCCACGCGGCCCTCCGCCCCGGAAATGCGCATGGGCAGGGCTTCGCGGAGCCGGCAATAACCATCGAGATCGTCTCGATGAATGGGCTCCTCATACCATAACGGGTCGAGATCGGCGAGCCTCTTGCCTGCCTCGATCGCGGTATCCACATCATCGTACCCCTGGTTGGCGTCCGCCGCAAGGCCAACATCCTCGCCGGCCCCGTTCCGCATGGCGCCGAGGATCTGTGGGTCGTAGTCCGGCCCGAACCCGATACGGGCCTTCAGCGCGCCGAAGCCCAGGTCGCGACAGCGACGAGCTTCCTCGGCCAGATCCTGGAAATGATCCAGGCCTTCCCGCTGGAAAAAGCCGCTGGCGTAGGCGGGTACACGCTTCCGACGGGCGCCTCCCAACAGTTGGTAGACGGGCTTGTCCAGCGCCTTTCCCATCAGGTCCCACAGGGCAATCTCGATGGCGCACGCGGTGTTTCCCTCGCGTCCATTGTCGCTCAGCGCATCGTAAATCAACTCGTAATTGAAGGGGTTCGCACCAATCACGTGATGATCGATCGCTTCTTCAGATGGCACGCCGCCTTCCCCCCACCCGACGAGTTCGTTGTCGGTGCGGACCTCGACGAGGGTCGCGGGGCGTGCTCGCATCCAGAAGCGCGAATTCCGATATGGTCGTTGGAGGGGAAAGGAAAGCTTGTGCGTGATAACTTCTGTGATCTTCATCAGGAACCAGTTCTCCTTGTAAACTTTGTCTGCGAGGCAGGGAATTAATGGTGTGTGGCTTCGTCGGGCAAGCGTGGGGGCAATGCCACCTGGATCATGATGATGAATCTCTCATCCCCTGAGCTGACCGAACTCTACAGACAATGCGTCGATCGGTGCCTTCCGTTCTGGTACGAACACGGCGTAGACCACGAGCGGGGCGGTTTCTTCGGTGACGTGAAGGACGACGGGTCGCTCGGCAGTGACGCCAAGGGCGGATGGTATCAGGGGTTCGGGGTCTGGCTGTTCGCCTACTACTACAACTGGCGTTGTGAGGAGCGCTATCTCCAGGCCGCCAGACATGGTTGGCACTTCATGCGGGATCACGGCCGGGATACAGACGGCAATTGGGTGATGAATCTCTCACGTGACGGCGAGATTCTGGAGGGTGCAACCAGTGTCCTGACCGATGCCTACCTTGCGCACGGCCTTGTCGAGCTCCATAGGGCGGATCCCGGCGAGGGCTGTCTCGAAGCCGCCCGAGAAATGCTACTCAGGGTGAGAGAGCAGATCTTACGACCCGACTTCTGTCTTTCTGCACCCTCCTACACAGAACCCCACAGCTTGAACGGGGCATGGAGCACTCTACTGTATCCAGTCTCGGACCTGCTTCGCGAGTGTCCTGGTGATACTGAAATGAGTGCGATGGCGGATCTGTGTGTGGATGCCATCTTCCAGAAGCACCTGGAACCAGAGATGGGGTTGATCGTCGAGGCGGTTGCGCCGAACGGGGAGCCTTACACAGGGCGGCAGCGCAACCTCGTGAAACCGGGGGCGGCCGCAGAGTCGTGCACGGCCGTCATGATCGAAGCGGACAGAAGAAACGACCCCGATTTGAGGCGGAGGGCAGTGGAGATCCTGAGTGCGCATTTCGAAGCGGCCTGGGATCGGGATTCCGGCGGTGGGGTCTTCTATGAAATCGACCTGGAGGGAAACCCTGTCGAGGATCGGAAGGCCGCGTGGGCCCAGGCAGAGTTCATGCGAGGGTTCATCACGGCGATGGCTATGGAGTCCGATGAGTGGATCGTCGAGGCTTACGAACGGGTCCATAACTGGGCGTTCGAGATCTATGCCGATGGGCCAGACGATCTGTGGAGGCTCGCCGTAACCAGGGATCTAAGGCCCGATCTCGGACGGAAGCTGGATATGGTGCACCATCCGAGGATGCTGCTGTCGATTCTACAGATCCTTGAAGCGAGAATGCCAGGGTAGGGTCACGGCATGCCGTGACCCTACTACGAATGTGATTAGGGCGGAGCAATGAACCACTAAATGAGGCCATAAACGATGCAGACATATACAATCTCGCGCGATGACCGCTATCACGAGGCGTGGCCCAGCATCTGCATGGCTGCAAACGGCAATCTCGTATGCTCGTATGCCGAGGCGGACCGCCACGGCGGGGGTGCGCTGCCAAGCGCCATTGTCCGAATCAGCGAGGATGAAGGCGCCACCTGGTCGGAGGCGATCGCCGTCGAGACGCTGATGGACAGACCCGAAGCGGGCTACATCATGTGTCGTTCGATCATCCGGCTGCTCGATGACTCTCTGCTGCTGGCTGTCGATTGGAACAAGACAGAATCGATTCGAGGCGTTTCGGAGCGATGGTACGCGCACCGTGGATTGCCCTGGAACTGGAACTTCGACCCGATCAGTGGTCCCAATGCGGAAGCCACACTCTACCGGAGCATCGACAACGGACTCACCTGGACCGGTCCCGAGCGAACGGGATGCCTGACGACAAGCCTCAACATCCGGCAGATCAGCGATGGGACCCTTTTTCTGTCGGGGACGCACTTCCGCACCGAGGGGCTGAGCGAAGACCAGGTTTTCTTCCGATCGACAGACAGCGGACGCACGTGGTCCGATCCCATCCCGGCGACCGAACCGATCCCCGCCGTTACCGCGGAAGCCGATCTGGTCGAGATGCCCTCGGGGGAACTCGTCACCTACATACGTAGCGACGACAACCCGCCAGGTGTGGGGATGAAGTCAATATCGTACGATCGGGGGTTGACGTGGGAGGGGCCCTTCGCGGCGGGCTACTGGCCGACGAGCGGTCGAATCAACGCCGGGATCCTGTCGACGGGCGAGGTGATGGTGACGCATCGCGTCGGCGGATTCTATCCACAGGCATGGTTCGGATACTTCATCGAGGAGCCTGAGACGGCGCTTGAAAGGATTCCCAACGACTCTGATGCCCGATCGAACCCACCGGCGAAGGTGTGGGGGATGATCGACAACGATACTAGTCCCCACGCAGACCACGGCTACGGTGACTGGGTGGAACTGCCGAACGGAGACGTGTATGTCGTGAACTATATCGTCGACAATGCGCCCGAGGATCGGCCGCAGATTCGGGGCTATCGCTTGAAGCGAGACGAACTGATTGCTCGACACGACCGCAAGCTGTTGATCGACTTCAACTCGCCTGCTTTCAGACGCGGTAAACTCGCTGGCCAGGCAGGCTGGGTACAACAGCGGCCGGAGTTGTGGGGGACCACCGAATGGCTCGAGGATCCGTCGGCAGACTATCTGGGCAACTATGTCGTCGTGGATCCGAAGGAGGGGGACGCCGGTTTCACGATCACAGGCTCACGGAACCGGGGTGGGAACGAAGAGGTCGTTCGGCGGGACATCGGGCCCTACGACCTTCTGCGCGAGGACGTCGAGGTTACACTGACTCACAAGGGAAGGCAGCGCGTGGCGATCGTCCGCCTGGTCGACGAGCGATCGAACACGATCGTCGAGTTCCGTAGCGACCACGTGCACGATGACATCTGGGCACGAGACCAGCGAAGCTTCTTCTACCGTTCGGGGATCGAAGCCGGCGAGACGTGGTGGGAGACCCGGTTTCTGCTGACCAAAAGTCGTGTAGAAGTCTGGACCGCGGCCGCGGGGGAGGAGGCTGACGGCCCGTGGGCAGTCATTGAGCTGAACGAAAGCTACGAACGCTCGACCACGCTCTGTGCCGCTGTCGTTGCGTTGGGCGACGAGGGCGGATTCTACATCGAAAAGCTGAGCGCTCGGGTGATTGAGAGAGCGAGCTAAGTCAGGCCGCCTGGATCGCCTGCAGCGCGGCATGGATGTAGCCATAGGCGAAGCCGACTTCGCGAGGGGCGCGCCCCGAAAGGCCGGGCACGTGGTCGGGCATGATCATGTACTCGTAGCCGACGTCCCTATAAACGCGGAGAGCCTCGATCATGTCGATGTCACCCTCGTCGGGGAAGACTTCGACGAAGTCGTTGAGCCTGCCCTTGATGTTCCGGAAGTGCACGTTGAAGATCTTCTTTCGCTCCCCGAAGCAGCGGATGACGTCGAAGATGTCCTCGGCCGGGTTTTCGAGGGCCTCACCCATTCAGCCCTGACAGAAGTTCAACCCGTTGTAGGGGCTGTCGTAGAGGTCGATCAGCTTCTTGAACCCCTCGGCCATGCCCAACGGCCGACCGACGCCGCGATACGTCTTGCCGAGACCGATTCCCGGGTCCTGTGGGTGACACGCCAGCTGGACCCTGTACTCCTCCGCCACGGGCACGACGCGCTGAAGAAAGTACTCGATGCGCTCCCAGAATGCGTCGTCGTCTGCTACGCCGCCCTCATAATCGCCCTTTGACTGGTCGAGTTTCTCGTACTGAAACGTGGCGACGGTCGCGCCGCCGCGACCTGTGGTCGGTTCCGTCCGCATGTGACCCTGAACGCTGATATTGTAGTTCATCGATCGGATGCCGCCCTGGCCGGCCATACGGATGCGGTCGCAGATGCCGTCGAGGGCGCGCTCCCGCTCGTCACTCGGTCCGAGCCAGATCGCACCCGCGTAGTTGTCGTTGGCAGGCTTGTCTAGGTTCCCGATGAAGGCGGGCCGTCCGTGTAGCTGCAGCCAGAGCATTTCGAGGCGAACGCCGTACTTGCCGTAGTGTTCGTGGAGCTGTTCGATGACCGCCGGCGACCACTCGGAAAACGGTTTCTCCACGGCGGCCAGACCGTGACCGACTCCGGCCACGCCGAGCTGCGCCAGGACCTGAGGGTCACTGTTCACGTTCGCTTTCGTTCCCAGGTACATGACGATCTCCCTTGATCAGGTTCCTTCCGACGCGACAGTCGAGGGCAAAGCTTCCTTGTCGAGATCGGCCGTCAGAGCTCTGTCCTGGAATTACGGCCTACGCGATCCGTGGGTTCCTTCAGGGATCCGTGATTCCCCGCCCGTTTCCTGGCTAATGATGCCGGAGTGAAATCGACGTTCGGATAGAGACTGCGCGACACGAAGAAGTCGTCCTCCAGATCTGAAACCGGGCAGCTTGCCGACAAAGTGATGAAAATGACGGAAGGACGAAAGGTCTATTCGATGAAAGCTGCACTGTTGTCGGACGCTGATCTGCCGGTATCATGACCACCTGAGACGTGCGCGTGAAGATGCAGCATTTACGACGGTATTCTGAACATTCAGAGATTGGACGGCTTATGGCACATTCGGTGTGGGAACGTGTGGAAGAGGATGTTTTCGTACTGAGGGACAGCTGCCTGGTTTATGCGGTCCGGGGTCCGGGGGGAACGGTGCTCGTGAACGCGGGAACGGGGCTGGCGGCCGAGCACCTGGGAGCCGTGGCCGACAGTAAGGATGTGACTGTGTTGCTGACACACCACTTTCGCGATCACACGGACGGGGCGATCCGACTGGCCGGAGCAGGGGCGACCGTGCTGGGGCCCTACTGGGAGAAGGACTATCTGATTGATCCGGAGCAACACTTTCGGGAACGACAGATCTGGAATTCCTACGACAATCGTTGGGACCGATTTTCACCCGTTCGCCCACTGCCCGTGACGGATTGGATGATGGACTACGAGACGCGGTCGATCGCCGGGCTTGAGTGGGAGGTTGTGCCCACACCGGGGGCATCGCAGGGCGCTGTGTCCTACGTGGTAACGGTGAATGGACGCCGACTGGCCTTCGTGGGAGAGACGGTCTGTGGAACCGGTCGGACCGGTCGCTTGGCGCCGCTGCAGTATAACTACAACGATTTCACCGGGGCGGTGAACCTGTGGCGATCGGCCGGCCGGATTCTGGATGCGAAACCGGATCGATTGCTTCCGAGTATGGGGGAAACTGCTGAAGATCCTCCTGAAGCCATTACAGACCTGAAGCGGAATCTACGACGGCTGGACGAGATCCAGCCAGGGCTTCGTCACGAGCTTTGGGAGCCGGACGCGGACGATATCGAAGAGGTGCTTCCCCATCTGTTTCGGTCCAAGTATGCGAACGCACAGACGCATTTCGTCATTTCGGAGTCCGGGAAGGTGCT
>Ga0310344_10003976_pt1 | contig 11000 bp, 10 predicted proteins | sample HC15DNA20200_MG_FD_203801 | JGI IMG/M metagenome (GOLD analysis project Ga0310344, IMG submission 203801) | Marine microbial communities from station ALOHA, North Pacific Subtropical Gyre - HC15-DNA-20-200_MG | ecosystem: Environmental > Aquatic > Marine > Oceanic | place: Pacific Ocean: North... | reverse complement strand
TTACTCATACCCACCCTGATCACTCGCCAGGGGTTAGTCTTCTTCAGAATAAAGTGGATATACCTGCCTACGGATTGATAACTGAAACCACAAAAAACCAAGACACATCATTTAAACCAGAGAAGATACTAACTCATGGAGAAGTTATTGAAGCAAAAGATCATAAGTTGGAGGTGATTCATACTCCTGGTCATGCCTCTAATCATCTTTGTTTTCTTCTTAAAGAGGAAAAGCTTTTATTTACAGGCGATCACATCATGAATGGGTCAACAGTGGTTATTTCACCGCCGGATGGAAATATGCAAGATTACTTGGATTCTCTTAATAAATTGAAAGAGTACGACCTAGAAAATATTGCACCAGGACATGGAGAATTATTGCCCAACCCTCATTCAGTTGCTGAGTGGATTATTAAGCATAGGTTAGAAAGGGAAGAAAAGGTTATAGAAGCAATAAAAGAGGTAACTAAAGGCAACCCCGATACATTAGTCGAGCAAGTCTACAGTGATGTAGATGCTGCTTTATTTCCTATAGCCAAATGGTCTCTCGAAGCTCATTTAATAAAACTACAAAATGAGAAGAGGGTTGTTAAGGAAGGCAATCAGTTTATCTGGAAAGACTCCTAGCCTAATTTAATTCCAGTACCGTCTACACCACAGTAACCATCAGGATTCTTAGCTAAGTATTGTTGGTGATAATGTTCTGCGTAGTAAAAATCATCTGCTTCAACAATTTCAGTTGTGATAGGCCCATACCCACTATCATTTAATAAATTTTGGTAACGTTCTTTTGTCTTTAAGGCTAAACTTTTTTGATCTTGGTTCAAGCAATAAACTCCGGATCTATATTGAGTTCCGATATCATTACCCTGTTGCATGCCTTGAGTTGGGTCGTGTTGTTCCCAGAAAGTTATTAGTAGGTCATCAAAAGTAACCTTTTTTGGGTCATAAACAACCAATACAGTTTCATTGTGCCCTGTGAATCCAGTGCAAACTTCTCTGTAAGTAGGGTTGGGAGTATATCCTCCTGAATAACCCACTGCCGTAGTGTAGACCCCATCCATCTCCCAGAACTTTCTTTCCACTCCCCAAAAACAACCCATTCCAAATATAGCCCTTTCAAAGGTTTCTGAAAAAGGACCTTTTAAAGGAGTGCCTTTCACAAAATGTTCAGGCGGAACCTCTATTTCCTCCATCCTACCTGGTAGTGCTTCTGAACTAGAAGGGAGAAGAGATTTTTTATTTATTAGATCAATTAAAGACATTATTGAATTTCTCTATTTTCTATAAGTTCTTCTACCACACTGGGCTCAGCTAAAGTTGTAGTATCGCCAAGATCAGAAATTTCATTTGCTGCTATTTTTCTTAGAATTCTTCGCATAATTTTACCTGATCTAGTTTTTGGAAGACCAGGGGCCCATTGGATGATATCAGGTTTTGCAATAGCTCCAATCTCTTTAGCTACGAGAGCAATTAAATCACCTTTAAGTTCGTCACTGGATTCTACGCCCGTCATTAAGGTCACATAACAATAAATTCCTTGTCCCTTAATCTCATGCTCATAACCAACAACAGCGGCTTCAGCGACTGTTTCATGCAATACTAATGCACTCTCAACTTCAGCAGTACCCAACCTATGCCCCGAAACATTTAGTACATCATCAACCCTTCCAGTAATCCAGTAATAGCCGTCTTTATCTCTTCTGGCTCCATCTCCTGTGGTGTAATAGCCAGGGTAAAGAGAGTAATAAGTTTCGACACATCTTTTATGATCACCAAAGACCGTTCTTATTTGTGAAGGCCAGCTCCTCTTTATAACCAGATTACCCGAACCTTCTCCTTCAATTTCTTTTCCGTTTTCATCTAAAAGGGCAGGTTCAATACCAAAAAAGGGTTTGGTAGCACTTCCAGGTTTTTGTGGAGTAGATCCAGCAAAAGGGCTGATCATTGCTGCACCAGTCTCTGTTTGCCACCATGTATCCACTATTGGGCATCTCTTATCCCCCACTGCTTGAAAATACCATTCCCAAGCTTCAGGATTAATAGGCTCACCAACAGTACCAAGAACTCTTATTGATTTTCTAGAGGACGATTCCAAGGGTTCATTACCCTGAGCCATAAGAGCTCTGAGAGCTGTGGGGGCAGTATAAAAAATATTTACCTGATGTTTATCAACCACTTCCCAAAATCTAGATGGGCTTGGGTAAGTCGGTATTCCCTCAAACATTAAGGTGGTTGCGCCATTAGACAAAGGTCCGTAAACAATATAAGAATGGCCAGTAACCCAACCAACATCGGCAGTGCACCAGAAAACTTCACCTTCATGGTAATCAAATATTAGCTTATGGCTCATTGTGGTTTGTAGAAGGTAGCCGGCTGTAGTATGTAAGACTCCTTTTGGTTTTCCGGTAGAACCTGAGGTATACAAAATAAAGAGAGGGTCTTCAGAATCCATTATCTCAGGCGCGCAATCTGGGCTCATTGAACTAACCATCTCTTGATAAGAGACATCTCTGTCATTAACCCAATTAACTTCAGCTCCTGTCCTATTTACTACAAACACTGTGTGGACATTTGGGCAATCAATTAAGGCTTCATCAACATTTTGTTTTAAAGGAATTTTTTTTGCTCCTCTCAAACCTTCATCCGCTGTAATTACAGTCTGACAATCTGAATCTAAAATTCTATCTTTTAGTGATTCAGGTGAAAAACCCCCGAATACGACAGAGTGAATAGCTCCTATTCTTGCGCAAGCAAGCATGGCGTAAGCTGCTTCGGGGATCATCGGCATATAAATGCAAACTCTGTCTCCTTTTTTTACTCCTCTCTCTTTAAGTGCATTAGCAAAACGGCAAACGGATTCATGCAATTCTTGATAGGTTATCGATTTGGAGATAGAAGGATCATCGCCTTCCCAAATAATGGCTACTTGATTAGCTCTTTTATCTAAGTGTCTGTCTATACAGTTTTGAGAAGCATTAATTTTTCCATCTATAAACCATGACACCTCCCCTTTGTTCAGGTCGCTCTCACAAGTCTGTTTCCAAGGGGAAACCCAGTCTAAGTATTCTTTGGCTTGCTTAGACCAGAACTCTTCGGAGTTGTCTAAAGATTCTTTATAGAGCTTTTCATATTCATCTTCACCCATCAAAGCATTTTCTTTTATTGTGTCCGGGACTTGATGCACTATGTCTTTTGCCATATTTTTCTTTATTTAAGCCAAAGAAGGTGAAGGATTAAAATACATCATCCTTCCTTCTGGGTTATTAAAATACTCTAATAATTTTTCTAAAAGAAGCATATAGTCATTTTGGTTATGAGCTAAATCTAAGAACTCTGAATTAACTATTAACACTGGAGATCTATCATAAGCTAGAAAAAATTCTTTATAGGATTCATTCAGAAGATCTAGGTATTCAAATGAAATCCCCTTTTCTATCTCTCTTCCTCTTTGCAAGACTCTTTCAAATAATGTTTTAGTCTCAGCTTGCAGATAAATAACCAAATCTGGTGTAGGGAGGTCTAAAGACAGGTAGTCATAGATTTGATTGTAAAGTGATAATTCATGCTCTGAGAGAGTCACTTGAGCAAACAGTTTATCTTTATCTAAAAGAAAATCCGAAACATGAACTGGCGTAAATATATCCCCTTGCTTTAGATCTTGAATTTGTTTCACTCTTTGAAACAAAAAGAAAAGCTGAGTAGCTAAAGCTGATTGAGAAGGGTTTTTGTAAAAATCTCCTAAAAAAGGATTGTCCGATGGTTTCTCTAAGAATGTTTCGTACCCAAATGATTCAGCGAGAAGCTTTGTTAAAGTAGTCTTGCCTACACCAACGGGACCTTCAACTGCTACAAATTTAGGAACTCTGTTATATTTTGACAGGTCTATAATCTTGGATTCCATATCAGCAATTATTCTACTAAGAGCTGATTATCTTACCTGTCTTTTTTACTAATTCCTTGTTTTTCTAGGAACAAAATATGAATCTTATCCGTATTGCTGTTTTTCAGTAATTTCTTCTAGGGTTTTGCAATCAATACAGAGACTAGCTGTAGGCCTTGCTTCAAGCCTTCTTATCCCAATTTCAACTCCGCAGTTTGGGTTTACACAAAATCCATAATCACCCTTGTTAAGGTCATCAACAGATTCGTCTATTTTGGAGAGTAATTTCCTTTCTCTTTCCCTTGTCCTTATCTCTAGAGTGAAGCCTTCTTCGTGTGTTGCTCTATCTGATTCATCTGCAAAATGGTTGCTATTATTTTGGATTTTATCGGCTGTTCTATCTTGCTCCAATTGCAACATTTGCTTCCATCTCTCTAAGATTTTAGCAAAATGCCTTTTCTGTTTAGCACTCATGTATTTTTCTTTCTTATTTAATTTATAGGGCTCAATGGAAGCTAAAAAAGCTTCTTCACCCAGATAAGTCTGCTTTGCTACTTTCTTAGTAGTAGTGCGTTTTTTAACAGGTGTCTTTTTAGCAGCTAACTTCTTTGTTGTTTTCTTAGAAGTACTTTTCTTTGCTGTCTTTTTTGGAGTTTTTGTTGTCTTTTTAATTGCCATAAGTCGTAGATTACTTTTTACTTCTCATAGAAGGCGGCGCAATTTATCAGATTTGTTTATCTATTTCTAGGGGATTATGTAAATTCTTTTTTAATTTTTTTATATTCTGCTTTTGTTAGCCTAGGTCCAAATCTCTCAACTTGCTTAGAAGCAGCATAACAACCAAACATGGCAGCTGATTGAAGATCATCCCCTTCACAGATTTTGTGTAAAACTGAACCGGCAAAAATATCTCCGGCTCCATTTGTGTCAATTGCTTTTGCTTCGTATCCATTAATAGTTTCTTTTTTATTTCCGTCCCAGATTAGACTTCCCCTTTCCCCCAAAGTTATTAAATTTTGAGATGACACTTCCCTTAAAAATATTTCAGCCTGGTCTATATTTTTATGTTGAGAAAACGCACAAGCTTCACTTTCATTACAAAACAATATGTCACAGCCCACACCAATTAATGAATTCATTTGATTTCTAAAGGCATTAACAATTCCTTCTGCAGAGAGTGAGATTGCAATTTTAGTATCTGATTTTTTAGCAATTTCAGCCGCTTGTAGGCATGCTTCAAAAGCAGACTCAGAGGTTACCAAATACCCCTCTAAAAAAAGATATTTTGAATTCTCTATAGCTGATTTATTGAGATCCTTACTACCTAAAAGATTACTTACTCCCAAGTAAGTACACATGGTTCTTTCGGCATCAGGTGTAACCATTATTACGCTTTGGCCTGTTGAGAGTTCTGACTGAGAAGCTTTGTTTGAATGTAAGATTTTATTTTTTTCTAAGTCTTCCAAGTAAAAATTACCCAGATCATCATCTCGCACCTTGCAGCTAAAATGACACTTAGATCCAAAGTTGGAAGCTGCTACCATGGAGTTAGTTGCAGCTCCTCCGCAGCTTAGCTTGGAGTTTCCGTAGTCTTTATTCAACAAATCAATTAGGTTAGATTGTTCTTCGGCTTCAATAAGTGTCATGGAGCCTTTTTGAATTGACATTTTTTCTAACGTGGAAACAAAATCTTCTTCTATGCTAAATTGAACATCGACTATGGCATTACCTAGAGAAGAGACGTCTAATTTCATTTTAAAAACCCCTTGTTTAGAAATAATTAAATTTAAATGAATCCATGACCAGTAAATAAGAAAATAAATGAAACTTTCCTTAAGACTAATCTTTTTTTCAATTCTTACTATTTTACTAGTAATTTGTATTGCGTACGTATCAATTCTTGATTCCAGAGTTATTAATAAACTTGAAGGAGTCTTGTGGACAGTTCCAGCTAAAGTCTATGCCAGGCCTTTAGAATTAGCCGAAGGTGGAAATATAAATATAGGGCAACTAAAAAAGGAGTTAGAAATACTGTCTTATGAACAAACAAAAAAATTGCCTGACAACCCAGGAGAATTTTCACTTAATCAGAATTCTGCAAGTATATTCATTAGGGGCTTTAAAAGTCAGGAACCAGGTTTCTACAAATTACAATTTGAAAAAGGCAGAATAGAATCCATAAAAAGGCAAGATGGTATTTCAATAGACTTGATTCAACTAGAGCCACTCTCTATAGGTGGAATGTTTCCTTCTCACCTACAAGACAGAATATTGTTAAATCTTTCTCAAGTTCCAACAGACTTTCAGGAAATGCTACTAATAGTCGAAGACAAGAACTTCTATAACCACAGAGGCATATCCCTTAAGTCTATTACAAGGGCTTTCATAAGAAATACAAGAGCACTTGGTATAGAGGAGGGGGGAAGTACGATTACACAGCAATTGGCTAAAAGTTTATTTTTCTCACCAGAACAAACGATCAGGAGAAAAATTAAAGAAGCAATTGCTGCCTTATTGATAGAGATTCATTACACCAAAGAAGAAATTCTTTTAGCTTATATCAACGACGTTTTTGTAGCTCAAGCAGGACGAAGGGCTATTCATGGTTTTGGTTTGGCTTCTCAGTTCTTCTTTGGGACTGATTTAAAAAATTTAACTTTGGATCAGAAGGCTTTATTGGTTGGCATGTTAAAAGGTCCTTCTCTATACAGCCCGACAAAAAATCCTGAGAGGGCTAAAGCTAGAAGGGACTTGGTTTTAACTTTAGTTAAAAATGATTCCTTAATATCAGAAGAAGAGTATTTTGAACTTAAAGATAGGCCACTTAAAATAATTCCACCCACTTTTAAAAGCTTATCAAAATACCCTGCTTTTAATGACATAGTTACTTTAGATCTAAGAAAGAATTTTGATGATAGCGATTTAAGAACTAAAGGCTTAAGAATCATTACAAATCTAGACCCTGTAGTACAAGATTACTTAGAGGAAAGTATTAGGAAAACGAAAGCTAAGCTTGAAAAGAGATATGGTAGTCAACTTAATGAACTAGAAGGTGCGGGCATAGTTGTAGATTCCTTTAGCGGAGAAGTTGTGGCAGCCGTAGGTAGTACTAAACCTAATAGTTATGGTTTTAATAGAGCCATTAACGCAGTTAGACCAATTGGATCTCTAATCAAGCCATTCATTTACCTGTCAGCTTTGCAACAATATGGCAAATATAACCTCTCTACTCTTCTAGATGACTCAAAGCTTTCCGTACCCTTATCAGGAGATAATGTATGGGAGCCTAATAACTTCGATAAAAAATTTCATGGTGATGTTCCCTTACATTTAGCTTTGTCTGAATCCTATAACGTAGCAACTACAAGGCTGGGTATGGAGCTAGGTTATTCTGCAGTTCAGGAAACTTTTACCAAACTTGGGATTAAAAAGAGAATCTCTAACTATCCTTCAATATTTGTGGGTTCTTTTGAGATGAGTCCTTTACAGGCAATTCAAGCTTACCAAACGATTGCTTCAGAAGGTTTCTTTTCGCCTTTAAATTCTATTAGAAGCGTAGAAAGCTCCGAGGATGTTTTATCTTTGTCTTATCCTTATAAGGTAGAACAGAGATTCAGATCGGAACCAATTTACCTTTTAAAATTTGTTCTTAAACAAACATTTATTAGCGGAACAGCAAGAGGATACCCTTTAAAAGTTCTGGAAAAATGGAAAGTTGGCGGAAAGACAGGTACTTCAGATGAACAAAGAGATAGTTGGTTTGTGGGGTATGCAGGTAATTATTTGATGTTAGTCTGGTTAGGGTTTGACGATAATAGAAAATCACCCCTAACAGGTAGATCAGGAGCCTTGCAGGTTTGGAAAAGTTTTATGAGTAAGCTAGATCCGTTATCTTACGAGGTAAGAAGACCTTCAAGGATAAAATATGAATGGGTAGATGCAAAAGATGGATTTTTGAGTGGCCAAAAGTGTAAAGGATCAATTTTCATTCCATTTATTGAAGGCACGGAACCTGAAATTATTCCTCAAAATCGAAAGAAATGTAGAATTAATAAAGAATCTTATTCGTCTAAGGTTATTAATAAGATAAAAGAAGCTATAGAAGCAAAGTGAACATAAAATTAAAAAATTACTTTATTGCATTGATCCTGATGTCACTGATTATGGGTTGCGCATCAGCATCAAAAAAAGAAACAGATTTTTATGACTTAGAAGTTGAAAAATTTTCTTCTTCGGTAAAATCACTTTTAACAGATTTAGAATTTTTAAAGAAAGAGATTCTTAAAGTTAATGCCAATAAGCCTTCCATTCAAAGGATTTTGATAGAAGCAGATAACTTGTGGATGAAAAAAGATTTAAAGCAAGCTAGTTCAACTTTAGAAAGAGGATTAAGAATTGCTAAAGATGAGAGTGCTCTCTACCTAAGGCTTGCTCATTTAAGGTTAGAGCAAGGGCTAGCTAAAGAATCTTCTGCTTTTGCAGAAAGAGGGTTGCTTAACAAGGGTGCTTCTTCTTGGGAACTTCTTCTTCTTAAAATATATTCTGCGCAAAAAAATTAATATTAATTATCCCTTTCTATAAAAAGTTCTAATTCTGGTATTTCTTTCTGCAAAAATAATCCTGAAGACATGGCAATCATGTCAACTCCAGACCTCTTTACTTCATGGAAACTACTGAGGTTAATACCTCCAATTGCAACACTAGAAATCTCAATTTTTTTCACAAAATCCTTTAAATCTTCAAGTGAGCAATAAACCACATCTTTTTTAGTAGAAGTCTTGAAAATACTACCAAAAGCAACATAATCAGCTCCTTCATGCTGAGCTCTTAGAGCTAATTCGAGGTTGTTCTGACATGAGATACCAATTATTGGATCCGAACCAAGAATATTTCTAGCTTCATTACAAGAAATATCTTTTTGACCAAGATGTACTCCATGTGCATTTATTTTTTTTGCTATATGGATATCATCATTAATTATTAATAGAGAATCGAAACTTTGACAAATAGTTTTAAGTTGTTTTGAAATGATTAATTTATCTTTGACTGATCTTAATTTATCTCGATATTGGATAATCCTGACTCCATTTTTGAGAAGTTTATGTACTTTTTTATACAATTCTTCTTTCTTTAGGTTATCTGGCGTTATGGCATAAATACCTGTGAGAAGATTTTTTTTCATCTACTCTTAAGAATATTTTGACCCTTGCCAAGTTTTACTGAACTATTAATAGCTTTTACCGTATTTTTTTGTCCTAATTCAATAGCTTCCTCTAAACTTTTTGCGTGAGCTAAAAAACATGAAATAGAACTAGCTAAGTAGCATCCTGTACCATGAAAGCTCCCGGGTATTTTAGTCGTTGACCAACTTTTCTTGAGTTCTTTATTCAAGTAGAGATGGCTAACAATTTCTTCATAGGAACTATCTATATCCTTAATAAGGAGGTAGTTTGATGAGAGCAAGCTAAGTTCTTGAACAATCAGGTTTAAGTCATTTTTACCGGATAGAACTTTTGCTTCTGCTAGATTTGGTGTTAAGAGATAGGCCATTGGAAAGATTAATTCCTTTAGTGCTTGTAATGTAGGTTTATCTGCTAATGATCCTCCAGTTGTAGCTTCAATAACTGGGTCAATCACTATTTTTGTGTCTTTAAGCTTGTTAAGGATTCTTTTAGTCTCTTCAACTATTTTGTCGCTACCTAAAGCTCCTATTTTAATTATGTCTATTTTAAAATCTGATAACAATAAGTCAGCCTGGCTGATAAACACATCAATATTTACTGGTTCTATTAGATCAAATTTCTCGGTATTTTGACTTGTTAAGCAGGTTATCAGCGAGATTGGGTGACACCTTAAAGAAGTAATAGTTTCTATATCGGCTGTTATGCCTGCCCCTCCCGAAGGGTCATATCCTCCTATTGTTAGTACTACAGGTAATTGGTTTGTCATATAAATATATTGGGTAGTATCAATTCATAGCCGTATAATGCGCGACCCTAATTATACTTGGGCAATAAAGAACTTAATGAAAGAAAAAAATAAAATAAAAGTTGGAGTGATTGGAGCCTCAGGATTTACAGGGGAGGTTCTAACCGACCTACTTTTTAATCACTCTCAAGTTGAAACCATAGCGCTCAGCTCGAGAAAGCTCGAAGGAAGAAATGTAACGGATGTTTTTAAACGCTTAAGTATAAAAAGCGATATAAAGTTTATTTCCCCAGAAGATGACGCTTTTAATGAATGTCATGCAGTTTTTCTTTGCACTCCTCATGGAAACTCCATGAATATATGTGAAAATTTTTTAAAGAAGAAAATTAAAGTAATTGATCTATCAGCAGATTTCAGGCTTAAAGAGGCAGAAGTTTGGAATAAATGGTATGACGTACAACACAGCAATCCAGAACTTCTTTCCGAGTCAGTTTATGGATTACCCGAGTTGTATAAGGAAGATATAAAAGTAGCTAATTTAGTTGCAGTTCCTGGTTGTTATCCTACGGTTAGTTTAATTTCTATACTTCCAAGTCTCAATCTAGAACAAAAAATTAAGAGCATAATCATTGATGCCAAGTCAGGCATGAGTGGAGCAGGAAGATCATCAGTTGATAATCATTTAGAAAAAGAAATGCTCAATAATTTTAGGCTTTACGGGGAGAAAGGCCATCGGCACTACCCAGAAATTAAACAGATTGTTGATTCTCTTTCTGAAGAAAAGATTGATGTAACCTTTACAGTGCAATTACTTCCAATTATGAAGGGTATTTACTCAACTACCTATATTAATTTTGAGGGGGTTCTTAGATCAGACATGGTTAAAATTTATCAGGATTATTACGACCTTTTAAAAAATATAACAGTTGTTAATAAACCACCCGATCTATTGGATGTAGTGGGTACTAATGACTGTAAATTATTTTTACAAACTACAACAACGGATAATCAGATTTTGGTTACAGCATGTATAGATAATCTGCTCAAGGGGGCTGCCGGTCAGGCCTTAGAATGTTTTAACTTAATGTTTAACTTTGAACAGAATACAGGATTAAATTAGAATTCAATCATGGTAGATACTTTTGATCCCTCAACCTTAAAGCTTAGTGATGGGGCAGTTAAAAAAATAC
>Ga0310344_10003975_pt1 | contig 11001 bp, 7 predicted proteins | sample HC15DNA20200_MG_FD_203801 | JGI IMG/M metagenome (GOLD analysis project Ga0310344, IMG submission 203801) | Marine microbial communities from station ALOHA, North Pacific Subtropical Gyre - HC15-DNA-20-200_MG | ecosystem: Environmental > Aquatic > Marine > Oceanic | place: Pacific Ocean: North... | reverse complement strand
ACTGTGTGCCGCTGGCATTAATCGATGTCGAGTTTGCCAAGCAACAACTCATCCTCTTGACCCGTGATCGTTATATTCATCCGAACGGGCAACTACCAGCTTACGAGTGGGCGTTTGGCGACGTGAATCCACCGGTGCACGCCTGGGCCGCTTTGCGAATTTTCCAGATGGATCGCAAGCAGCGGGACGATCCGGTAGGTGACATCGAGTTTCTCAAACGGGTTTTCAACAAACTAACGCTCAATTTTACCTGGTGGGTCAACCGTAAAGACGCCGGCGATCGTAATGTGTTTCAAGGGGGCTTTCTGGGGCTCGACAATATTGGTGTGTTCGATCGCAGCGCGCCGCTTCCGACCGGAGGCACTATTATTCAGGCTGACGGCACCGCTTGGATGGCAATGTACTCATTGAACATGATGCGGATTGCCTTGGAACTCGCCAAACATGAGCCTCTTTATGAGGACATGGCGACCAAGTTTTTTGAGCACTTTCTCTACATTGCCGAGGCGATGACCGACATTGGAGGAGTGCAGTTGTGGGATGAAGAGGATGAGTTCTTTTTCGATGTGCTCGATTTGCCCGATGGGAAGCGGATCCCGCTGAAGATCCATTCTATCGTAGGGCTGATCCCGCTGTTTGCCGTGGAGACGATTGAGCCGGAATTGCTCAAAAAAATGCCGAATTTCCTGGCCCGCATGAAATGGTTTCTCAAGCATCGTCCGGAACTTGCGTCGCTGGTTTCTCACTGGACCGTGCCAGGTGTTGGCAAGCGGGGTCTGCTTTCGCTGCTCCGTGGGCATCGCATGAAATGTGTGATTCAGAGAATGGTTGACGAAGGGAAGTTCTTTTCGGACTATGGCATTCGTGCCCTCTCTCAGCGTTTACGGGATGAACCCTATATTTTTGATTGCGCCGGAGAGCGGCTCACGGTCAATTATGAACCGGGAGAATCAACAACCGGTCTGTTTGGTGGTAATTCCAATTGGCGCGGTCCGATCTGGTTCCCGATCAACTTCCTGCTGATTGAGGCGTTGCAGAAGTTCCACCATTACTACGGCGACAATTTTAAAATCGAGTGTCCCACCGGTTCAGGGAACTTGTTGAGTATCAACGAGATTGCCGATGAAATTGCAAGGCGGCTGGTGTGCATCTTTCAAAGTAATGAGCATGGGCGACGACCTGTCTTTGGCCATTATGAAAAGATGCAGACCGATCCTCATTTTCGAGACTACCTATGGTTTCACGAATATTTTCACGGAGATAATGGGCGTGGTGTCGGGGCTTCACACCAGACCGGGTGGACTGGTCTGATCGCCAAACTCATCCAGCCACGGAAACTCCCACCGGAGTCTGACGCCACGATGTCAAAAAAAGAAACAACAACTTCCAACAAGGAGAAGGTGTTATGACTGAGGCCGTCAAGGAAAAGGGTCCGGAAGGGTGCACATCAGGCCAGAACATTCCCAAGATACTCAAGGGGCAAAAGGCGCTGGTGACCGGCGCCAATTCCGGAATTGGCAAAGGGGTTGCCCTGGCACTTGGCCAGGCAGGGGCCGAGGTGATGGTGAACTATGTCTCCCACCAGGATGCTGCCGAAGAGGTGGCCCATACCATTTCGGGCTACGGGAGTCGTTCGTCGACCTTTCACTGCGACGTGTCCCAGGAAGACCAGGTTGAGGCGATGTTCGAGCAGATGGTTAAGGAATTCGGCACGATTGATATCCTTGTCAACAACGCCGGTCTGCAGCGCGATGCGCCCTTTGATGAGATGACGCTCCAGCAGTGGACTACAGTGATCAATATTAATCTTACCGGGCAATTTCTCTGTGCTCGTGCCGCGGTCCGTGAATTTAAACGGCGGGGTGTGGTCAAAGAAGTTTCTTCTGCGGCAGGTAAGATTATCTGCATGAGCAGCGTGCACCAACGGATTCCATGGGCCGGCCATGTAAATTATGCCGCCTCGAAGGGAGGCATCATGATGATGATGGAAAGTATTGCACAGGAGGTGGCTCCCCATCGTATCCGCGTCAACGGTATTGCACCGGGAGCGATTCGCACGCCCATCAATACCGATGCCTGGAAGACGCCAGCCGCTTATGAATCGCTGATGACACTGGTGCCCTACAACCGGATTGGTGAGCCCGAAGACATTGCCCAGGCCGCAGTCTGGCTGGCCTCGGATCATTCCGACTATATCACCGGCACAACCTTGTTCGTCGATGGCGGGATGTGTCTGTACCCGGGGTTTGCCGACGGAGGTTAAGGCAGGTTTCAAGCAACGGGTTGCTGTCTTACCTGGTAGTCGAGAAAGGGCCGCAGGTTGATGTCGTTAACGGTTTCAAAAGATGCCGAGTGGCTTGAATCGGATGGCCTGGGCGGCTTTGCCTCTGGTACGGTGTGTGGGCAGCGGACCCGTCGTTACCACGCGCTGTTGCTCACCGCGACCGAACCACCCAGCGGCCGTATGGTACTGGTGAATGGTTTTGATGCATCGGTCGAAACATCGGCCGGAAGCCACTGGATTTCTTCGCAACTTTATGCGCCGGACGTAGTCTCGCCAGATGGTGCCGATTTTTTAGAATCTTTCCAGAGCACACTGTGGCCACAGTGGACCTATCGGCTGGCCGACGGAACGCTTCTCGAACAGGAGTTGTTCGTTCCCCACGGCGCGTCGGTGGTGGCAATTCGCTGGCGGCTGCGCTCGGCTATCGGGAAGGCAACCTTGCGCGTCCGCCCGTTTCTTTCGGGCCGCGGATACCACTCGTTGCATCACGAGAACTTGACCTTTTGCACCGAGGTCCAGGTGGCCGGAGACGCAGTTTGTTGGCGGCCTTACGAGGGAGTCCCTTCCACGACGGCCATCACCAACGGTCACTACGACCATCAGCCAGTTTGGTACCGCAACTTCCTTTATGAACGTGAACGTGAGCGGGGGCTCGATGACACTGAGGATCTTGTGGCTCCGGGGATTTTCTCCTGGGATTTAGGGGCGAATGAGGCAGTCTGTTTTTTTGCCACGCAAGCGCATGAAGCGACAGTTCGCCACTGGGGCGCCCAGCCGTCGGCAGCATTTGCCAAAATCAGTGACCTTGAGCAGGGTCGTCGCCAGGCACTCGGTTCACCATTGCACCGCGCCGGAGATGCCTACCTGGTCGCGGGCCGCGGAGGCAAGACGGTGCTGGCGGGTTTTCCCTGGTTTACCGACTGGGGCCGCGATACTTTCATTGCACTACGAGGTCTTTGCCTGGCGACCGATCGGTTGGACGATGCTCGCGACATTCTCGTTGCCTGGGCAGGCACGGTCGATCGAGGCATGCTCCCCAATCGATTTCCAGACCAGGGAGGGCAGCCAGAATTTAACTCGGTCGACGCCTCGCTCTGGTACATCATTGCCTGTCACGATTACCTGGAAGCCGTGAAGCGACAACGGCGAAGCGTGTCTCCTTCTGACGATGTGGCACTCTCAGAAGCAATCGAAGCTATCCTCAAGGGTTATTCTGAAGGCACTCGTTACCAGATTGGTCGCACCAACGACGGCCTGCTCGCTGCGGGCCAGCCAGGTGTGCAATTGACCTGGATGGATGCCAAGGTGGGGGATTGGGTCGTTACCTCCAGAATTGGCAAGCCGGTGGAGGTGCAGGCGCTCTGGCTCAATGCGCTGACGATTGGTAGCCAACGGAACAAGGCCTGGAAACCGGCTTTTGAAGCAGGCATTGCGTCGTTTAAGTCTCGGTTCTGGAATCGAGCCACGAATAGCCTTTTTGATGTGGTGGATCCCGACCACGTACCCAACACGGTGGACGATACGTTCCGACCGAACCAGATTTTTGCGGTCGGTGGCTTGCCGCTGCAACTCATCAAGGGGCAGCGAGCCAGACAGATCGTCGATGCGGTCGAGACGCAGTTGTGGACGAGCCTGGGGCTTCGGTCGCTTGCGCCGGGCTCGGCAAATTATGTGCCCCACTATCAAGGGTCGGTTCGTGAACGTGACGGAAGTTATCATCAGGGTACCGTGTGGCCGTGGCTCACCGGTCCGTTTGTCGAGGCTTGGGTTCGGGTGCGGGGGGATACGTCCGATGTCCGCCGGGCTGCCCGCCAGCGGTTTCTGCCTGCCTTCAGGCGTCACTTCGACACGGCCGGTATCGGCCACGTTTCGGAGATTGTCGATGCCGATGCTCCACACACTCCGCGTGGTTGCCCGTTTCAGGCGTGGTCGGTCGGCGAGTTGCTCCGGCTTACACACGGTGTGCTTGCCGAGAAGCCAACAGCCCAGGAGGTGGCGGTCCGTTAAAGGGTCGCGGCTCCATTCTTAAGAAAATGGGTTGGGTGGGGGTCCTGGTTGACCGGGTTGCTCTCGGAGCAGTGCGACAAACCGCTGAATTTTCCGCCCTAGGGTGGTTATCGTACGTGAACCCATCGGGTAAAACGGGTGGCTACGGACAGATCAGGCCGCGCTGTGGGGAAGAGATTGGGTCGACCGGGACCCGGAAGGGACCGCTCCTACAACGTGCCATCAAGGCGGTTTGCATCTGCCCTTTGATAGCAGGAGATTGCCGGTACTCGCGGACCACTCCTTGCCAGGTCCTTATCCAAACCGACTTGTACCTGTTGTCATTGCAAAGGAATTATCATGGGCCAGTCGATAAAAGTAGGGATTGCGGCCGATCATGGTGGTTTTGAAATGAAGCAGGCGCTCATCGAGAAGCTACTGGCCGAAGGCCACCAGGTGGAGGATTTTGGGGCGGATACCTTGGACCCGGATGACGACTATCCCGATTACATCATTCCGCTTGGCAGGGCGGTTGTCGCCGGAGACGTGGAGCGGGGGATTGCCATCTGCGGCAGCGGTGTTGGTGCGTCGGTGGCGGCCAACAAGATTCATGGGGTTCGTTGCGGGCTTTGCCATGACCATTTCTCGTCCCGCCAGGGCGTTGAGGATGACGATATGAACGTACTTTGCCTGGGTGGCCGCGTGATGGGCCAGGCGGTGGCATGGGATCACGTGGCAGCGTTTCTCGCAGCCCGCTTTAGCGGGGCCGAGAGGCACAGGCGACGGCTTAGCAGGGTTGCCGAGTTAGAAGCAACATGACATGGGGAAAAACAGAAAGCCAGCAAGAGGTAAACAGGCGCAACCAGGGTTGGTACCTGGAACTGCGATGATTCAGCACCGCTAGTTTTCAGCATCGCTATTTTTTCATAACGCTATTTTTTCATAACGCTATTTTTCCATAACCAGGACGAGTTGGAGAATTTTATCATGGATCCTCAGGCACTCTGGGATCGGTACCAAAAATACCTCTGCACGGTCGACTCCCTTAATCTGGCGCTCGACATAAGCCGGATGGATTTTTCGGACGGTTACCTCGCGGAAATGAAGCCGCAAATCGAGGCGGCCTATGCCGAAATGGCCGAGCTTGAGAAAGGAGCCATCGCCAACGCCGACGAGCAACGCATGGTGGGCCATTACTGGCTCCGCAATCCCCAGTTGGCGCCGACGGCCGAAATCAGAGATGAAATCGAGCAGAGTGTTGCACAAATCAAGACTTTTGCAGCCGACGTACATGCGGGCCGTGTGAAGCCCCCGGGGGCAGGCAAATTCACCCAGGTCCTCTCGATCGGGATTGGCGGCTCGGCGCTGGGCCCCATGTTTGTGGCCGATGCGCTCGGGCAGCCCGGAGACGACAAGATGCGGGTTGCGTTTGTCGACAACACCGATCCAGACGGCATTGCCCGTACACTGGCCAAACTGAAAGGCCGCCTAACCGAGACGCTCTGTATCGTGATTACCAAGAGCGGTGGCACCCCTGACACCCGCAACGGCATGATGGTCGTACGGCATGCCTTTGAGTCGGTGGGCCTCGACTTTGAAAAACATGTTGTGGCGGTGACGATGAAGGGTTCCAAGATGGACCAGCTGGCAGAAAACCAGGGTTGGATTGCCCGCTTTCCCATGTTTGACTGGGTGGGAGGTCGCACCAGCGAACTCTCGGCGGTCGGGCTGCTGCCGGCCGCGCTGCAGGGACTCAATATTGAAGAAATGCTCGCCGGCGCTGCCGCCTGCGACGAGGTGACCCGAGGTACCCGGACGGCCACCAACCCAAGTGCCCTGTTGGCCCTCATGTGGTACCACGCCACTGGCGGCAAGGGCCAGAAGGATATGGTCATGCTACCCTACAAGGACCGCCTGCTGCTCTTGAGCCGTTACCTGCAGCAACTGGTGATGGAATCGCTCGGAAAACGACTTGATCGCGAAGGCAATCGGGTCGACCAGGGGATTGCGGTTTACGGGAACAAGGGGTCGACCGACCAGCACGCCTACGTGCAGCAACTGCGAGACGGTGTGAACAACTTCTTCGTGACTTTCATCCACGTACTCGAAGCGGGGCACGACACGGTTGAGGTGGAACCAAATACCACCGCCGGCGATTACCTCAACGGGTTTCAGATTGGTACCCGGGAGGCCCTGTTTGGGAACGACCGTCAATCGATGACTCTCACTGTTGGACAGGTGGATGCACGCACCATTGGTGTGCTGATTGCCCTTTTTGAACGGGCGGTTGGATTTTACGGGAGCCTGGTCAACATCAACGCCTATCACCAACCGGGCGTTGAAGCAGGCAAAAAGGCGGCGGCAGCCGTGCTCGACTTGCAAAATCGTGCTTCCGCCAAGCTCTCTGACTCACCGCAGACTGCCGGGCAATTGGCGCTGGCAATCGACGCTGTAGAGAGCGTAGAAATTATCTATCTGGTTTTAGAACATTTGGCCGCCAACGGCCGCATCAAGCGCACCGCGGGTGCTTTTCCCGCAGAGACCACGTATTGTCAAAAGTAGTACCTTCAAAATTCAATGGCCTGTCAGCCGAGGACAAAACGATGCCAAATCTTGTTGAATCACTCCTGAAATACACCACGATTGTCCAGGATACGGGCGATATCGCTGCAATCGCAGAATTCAAACCGCAGGACGCCACGACCAATCCAAGCCTCATTTTTAAGGCGGCACAGATGCCCGCCTACGAAAAACATCTGGAAGATGCCCTGGAGTTTGGGCGCCAGTCTGGGGGTAGCGAGGTGGACCAGGCCGCCGCCTTCCTCGATAAACTGTTTGTCAATTTTGGGGTAGAAATTCTCCAGCACGTTCCGGGCCGTGTTTCCACGGAGGTCGATGCCCACCTGAGTTTTGATACCGAGGCAACTATCGCCAAGGCTCGGCGGTTGATTGGGCTGTACAACGACAAATCGATCGGGCCCGAACGGGTATTGATCAAGATGGCAAGTACCTGGGAAGGGATTCGAGCAGCCGAGCAGTTAGAGAAGGAAGGAATCCATTGCAACCTGACGTTGCTGTTTAGTTTTGCCCAGGCGGTGGCCTGCGCCGAGGCCGGCGTGACACTTATCTCTCCTTTTGTGGGTCGTATTTACGACTGGTACAAGCAGGACCAGGGTGTCGACGACATTCCCATTGCAGAGGATCCGGGCGTGGTGAGTGTCAATAAGATTTTTAACTACTTCAAGCATTATGATTATCCGACCCAGGTTATGGGAGCGAGCTTCCGCAAGGTCGATCAGATTGTTCATCTGGCGGGTTGCGATTTACTGACGATCAGCCCGTCTCTGCTGGATGAAATGCAGGCAACCGAGGGTGAGGTCGAGCCGCAGTTGAACGTGGAGGACGCAAAACGCCAATCGATTGAACGGGTGTCGCTGGACGAAAAGGCGTTTCGCTGGATGCACAATGAAGATGCGATGGCGGTCGAGAAGCTGGCAGAGGGTATCCGCAATTTTGCCGCAGATACGGTAAAGCTCAAAAAATTCGCACAGCAAAAAGTAGCCCAGGGCGTTTAAGATCGCTGCCGAACCCGAACGGTAAAGGAGTTCAACATGCAATTGGGAATGATTGGCCTTGGCCGCATGGGTGCGAACATGGTGCGGCGGTTGATGAAGGGCGGACACGAGTGTGTCGTTTTTGACATGAGTGCCGACGTGCGAAAGGCCATTGCCGCCGAAGGCGCGGTGCCGGCGGCAAGTCTTGAAGAATTTGTGGAGAAGCTCACCCTTCCCCGGGCCGTCTGGATGATGGTGCCAGCCGGTGTGGTGAAATCGACGATCGAGAATCTTACCGGGCTCCTGTCCAAGGGAGATATCTTGATTGATGGTGGCAATTCCTACTACAAGGACGACATTGCACGGGCTCGGCACTTGCAGGAAAGCTCAATTCACTATGTTGACGTGGGGACCAGTGGCGGCGTGTGGGGGCTCGAGCGGGGTTACTGCATGATGATCGGAGGCGAAAAGCCAATCATTGGGCATCTCGACCCGATTTTCCAGACGCTGGCCCCCAGCATCGATTCGGCCGAACGGACCGAAGGACGCGATGCGAAGGGAGGCACTGCCGAACATGGTTATCTCCACTGTGGACCCAATGGAGCGGGGCATTTCGTAAAGATGGTTCACAACGGGATCGAGTACGGAATCATGGCGGCCTATGCTGAAGGATTGAATATTTTGCGACATGCCAACGTCGGCGAAAAAGGCCGGCAGGTCGATGCCGAGACGGCACCGCTGCGGAATCCTGAGGATTACCAGTACGACCTGGATCTGGCCGACGTCGCAGAAGTCTGGCGACGCGGGAGCGTCATCTCCTCCTGGCTACTGGACCTCACCGCACATGCCTTGTTGAAGGACCCTCAACTGGAAACGTTTGCGGGCCGGGTTTCCGATTCGGGCGAAGGTCGCTGGACAATCAGCGCCGCGATTGACGAGTCGGTTCCGGCACCGGTCCTCACCACGGCTCTCTATGAACGTTTTTCCTCGCGCAACGAAGCGGAATTTGCCGATAAGGTGTGTTCGGCAATGCGGAAAGAGTTCGGCGGTCACATCGAACGTGCCTCGGGTGGCTAGCAGCCCCCTGAGAGAAACACGCGCTCCGATCGATGAAAGTGCACATATGACAAAAGAAAAAGTGAATCCGAATACGGTCACCGGGCCATTTTTGGGAGTGATATTTGGTGCCAACGGCGATCTCACCAAGCGCAAACTCATTCCGGCGCTTTTTAGCCTCGCACGTGACGGGCTTCTCTCTCGGGACTTTGCCATTCTCGGCGTGTCCCTCAAGGAGATGACCGACCAACAGTACCGGGAGAAGGTTGCCAGTGACATGCAGGAGCTTGCGCCTGATTTGTTCACGCCGGAGCTACAGCAATTTTTCGAAGAGCGGCTCTACTACCTGTCGGGTGATTTCACAACCGCCGAGACCTTTGGCAAGTTGCACGCGCGTGTTGAAACGATCAGCAAGAAACACCATACCCAAGGCAATGCATTCTTCTACCTGGCGACGGCTCCCGGGTTTTTCGGGCCCATTGTCCACTCGCTTGGCGATGCGGGCTTTACCAGGGAAAATGAGAATGGCTGGCGGAGAGTGATTATCGAAAAACCATTTGGTCGCGATCTCACCACGGCCCGAGCCCTGAATGCGGATATTCAGAGTGTGTTGTCAGAAGATCAGATTTATCGGATCGATCATTACCTGGGTAAGGAAACAGTTCAGAACATTGCCGTTCTCCGGTTCGCTAACGGCATGTTTCAGCCTGCCTGGAGCAATCTTTTCATCGATCATGTTCAGATTTCAGTGACCGAAACCTTGGGAGTCGAGCACCGGGGAGGGTACTACGATCAAGCGGGCGCTCTGCGTGACATGGTGCCCAATCACATTTTTCAGTTGCTCACGCTCGTTGGCATGGAAATGCCGCTTTCTTTCGGGCCGGAAGACATGCGCAACGAACAGGTAAAAGTATTGCATGCGATACACCCACCCAAACCGGGCGATGTCGCGAGCGAAGTGATTCGCGGGCAGTACGCAGCAGGGAGCCTCGACGGAGAATCGCGCGTCGCATACTGCGATGAGCATGCGGTCGACAAAAAGTCAACGACCGAAACGTTCGTTGCGTTGAAGCTACAGATTGAGAATCAACGTTGGGCGGGAGTTCCCTTTTACCTGCGGACCGGCAAGCGGCTTGCGAAGCGGCTCACTGAAATCGTGATCGCGTTCAAAAAACCACCCTTTACGCCCTTCCGCGAAACGGCCATCGATCCGCTTGAACCAAATCAATTGATCATTCGGATTCAACCGAACGAGGGAATCTCAATGCGGTTTGGCACCAAGGTGCCCGGGACGCTGTTGAAGATGGACGCGGTCGACATGGATTTTTGCTATGCCGATCATTTTGGGCGGACACCTGCGACCGGTTACGACCGCTTGCTCTACGACTGCCTGCGGGGAGAAGCAACGCTGTTCCGTCGTGCCGACATGGTCGAGGCGGGCTGGCGGGCCGTGGAAACCGTGCAGGAGGCCTGGGCGGCCGATGACCGATCGTTATGCAGTTACCCAGCCGGAAGTTGGGGGCCTGCAGAAGCGGAGGAGTTGCTTGCGCGCGATGGGCGGCAATGGAAGGTTTACGAATAATTGAATTTCCAGGCAGATCAGGCGCCCCGGTTGGGGTAAACTCGGCTCGGCTTCCCGAGAACAAGGAAGAAATATCATGACTATCCCGTCGGTCGTTTGCGCAGAGGATGCCGAAGGGGTTTGTGAGCAGGCCGCCCAGGAGTTTTTGCGGTTGGCCCAAGAGTCGGTTGCCGCCCGGGGCCGTTTTACGGTTGCCCTTTCGGGTGGATCGACCCCGCAGGCCCTTTACCAGCGACTGAGTTCGACACCGAACCGCGGGTGCGTGGACTGGTCGAGCGTCGAATTTTTCTGGGGGGACGAACGGAGCGTACCACCGGAAGATGAATCGTCAAATTTTCGCATGGCCAACGAAGCGATGCTTCAGACGCTTGCAATTCCGGAGGCACAGATCCACCGCATGGAGGCGGAACGCGAAGATTGTGAGACAGCCGCCAGTGAGTACCAGGAGACAATTGCCCGTGTCCTGCAGGTCTCGGCCACAGGCTCACCGCCGGCTGTCGACCTGGTCCTTTTAGGGATGGGCCCCGATGGCCACACGG
>Ga0310344_10003974_pt1 | contig 11004 bp, 7 predicted proteins | sample HC15DNA20200_MG_FD_203801 | JGI IMG/M metagenome (GOLD analysis project Ga0310344, IMG submission 203801) | Marine microbial communities from station ALOHA, North Pacific Subtropical Gyre - HC15-DNA-20-200_MG | ecosystem: Environmental > Aquatic > Marine > Oceanic | place: Pacific Ocean: North... | reverse complement strand
CTGTGTTTCCATCTTGACTTGCATCATCACTCTCTTCATCGTTTACGAGAACGAAGAATGTACCATCATTGAATGGTGTGATGACATCACTTGGTAGCGTAATTGTCAATACACCGCCATCTTCTGCGTCAAGAATTGCTACAACTAGAGAGTTTCCATTTACGTTAGCAGTAACGCCTTCGACGTGTCCACCACTAATACTATAATCTACTTCACCTACCAAGTCAAACACCTCTTCATGATGTTCTTCATGTTGACTTGGAGTATAAGACCAGTCAACACCTTCTACCAAATTAACATATTCAAAATGGGTGATATCAGCACCATATGTTGCTTTGATTTTGTATTCTCCATCATATTTCATCATTGCACCTGCAGTGTTGATTGTAGTTAAGAAACTTCCATCGCTTGAAACTGGGATTTGGTCAATTTGTACAATACTACCAGTTGGTCCTGTTACTACAAGTGTCACATCCAAATCCTTCACCGTTTTCACTTCACCATTAATTATAATGATAGAGTTATGATCAAATGTCTTACTTTCTGTGTAAAAATAAAGTGAAGGAAGATGAGGATCTTCATCACTGTCTAAATATCTATATGGTATATGTTCATCTGCAAACGCTTGTGAAGTGATGCCCATACTACCAACTGACGCAATAGCCAGAAGTAGTATGATAGCTTTACTGTTCATCTTGTGATTTGTCAAAGTTTTTTCTATTTATGTATATTTACAATTGATCCAACGAACTACAGTTTTGGCATAATACTGAGTTTTGTCTTTGCAGATAGTACAATTATTGAAGTAATTGCTACTGCTAGGATTATTGCTGCAATTGTACCAAATTCTGGAATAACAAATGTACCAATTATTTCAATGTCTTCAGTACCATTATAGAATGGAATGGTCAAAGTCCAAGAGGTCAGTGTTGAACTTGCATCATGGTTGGTTTCCTCACCGTCAACTAAAACAAAGAAACTTCCTTCGTTTGTATCAATAATTTGTTTTGGCAAAGTAATTGTTAGTTCACCATCGCTGAATGTCTCAATCTCTATCATTAATGATTTATCTTCTGGGAGAGGGTATATCTTTAGAATTTTTGCACCAGTGATTTTATAGAATATTTCATAGTCTTCTAGTTGCATTACACTTGTTCCTTCTGCAAATGGATCAATTGTTCCACCTATTCCAAATTCTACCCCATCTTCACTCTCACTAGATGTTTCAGTAGATGGATTCATTTGAGCTGACATCATTCCACCATATTCAAATTGTGTTTCAAACGAACCGTAATAGTGCGTTGCTTTAATGATGTATGTTCCTGATGCTTTCCATTTACCACCAATAGAAGTTGCAATATCTTCACTGAAATTATTTTCAGAATCTGGTGTTATTTGTGCAATGTGTGCATATGTTCCAAGTGGTGTAAGCACTTGTATGATTACTGGTGAGCCACTAGATATTGCTACCTGTCCAGTGACACTAATTGTTTCTCCTGCAGAATACGATTCTTTGTCAGTTGTGATAAAACTACCTTCATCGTCTGAAAAACTCTCTATACTCAAAAACGGAATTAATAATAATGCTGAAAAAGTAAGAAGCCAAAATCTTCTTAATCTCATATTTTTTGACAAGATAGATCATATTTAACCAGATATAATTAAGAAAACTAGCACTTTTGGAAAAATTTAATTTTTTTTAGGAAAATTTCCAAGTAAATATATATTACTCACAAAAAAAAATTTCTCAGTTTGTGCGGATTATTTTTTCAGGCAACTAATGTTATGCATGGGAGTCTAAAATTTGGCTACTAAGAAAAATTTCATTCTCGTCCCAAATCACGTATATGTTCCGAAACATGAAATTATTACAAAAAAAGAAGCTGAACAAGTTTTACAAAAATTCAATTGTAATGCCACTGAATTACCATTAATCTTTGTAAATGATCCTGCAATAGTTGGACTTGGTGTGAAACCTGGTGATATGATCAAAATAACAAGAAAGAGTGGAACATCTGGTACAAGTTTGTACTATAGATATGTGGTGGAAACATAATGGAAGAAAAATATAACAAACGTTGGCCTGTAATTCAAGATATTCTAAAAAGAGAGGGTATTGCTAGACAACATCTGAATTCTTTTGATGAGTTCTTGGAAAATGGATTACAGCAAATAATAACTGAGGTTAATCAAATTGAAATTGAAAATGCAGAATATCCATACAAAATACAACTAGAAAAAATAAAATTGCAACAACCAAGAATGATGGAACTTGATGGTTCCATTACACGTATCACACCTGCAGAAGCAAGATTACGAAATATTTCATATGTTGCACCTGTGATGATGGAAGTTAGTGTGATTGAAGATAATAAAATGATTGAGAAGAGATTCATTCATGTTGGTGATATGCCGGTCATGGTAAAATCAAATGCATGTATATTACATACATTTAATGAGCAAAAATTAATTGAATATCAAGAAGATCCAAGAGATCCCGGTGGTTACTTTATCATTAATGGTTCTGAAAGAGTAATTGTTGGACTAGAAGATTTATCATACAACAAAATCATAGTTGATGCTGAAAAAATTGGCGGTAAGATTGTACATAAAGCAAAAGTTTACTCATCAATAATTGGTTATCGTGCAAAACTTGAGTTAGTCATGAAGGATGATGGAATGGTTGTTGCAAAGATTCCTGGTTCACCAGTTGATATTCCAATTGTGACATTAATGCGTGCACTTGGATTAGAATCTGATAAGGATATTGCTGGTGCAGTATCTCTTGTTAATGAAATACAAGACCAATTAGAAGGTTCTTTTGAAAAAGCTGGTGATATTACAACATCAAAAGATGCAATTTCTTACATAAGTAAAAGAATTGCACCTGGAATGTTAGAAGAATTCCAAATTAAAAGAACTGAAACATTACTGGATTGGGGTTTACTTCCACACCTAGGAAAGCATCCTGAAAATAGAAAAGAAAAAGCACATTTTTTGGGTGAAGCTGTGTGTAAATTAATTGAATTAAAAATTGGTTGGCTTGATCCAGATGATAAAGATCATTATGGAAACAAAGTAATCAAGTTCGCAGGACAGATGCTTGCTGATTTGTTCAGAACCGCATTTAGAAATTTGGTTAGGGATATGAAATATCAATTAGAGCGTTCTGGACAAAAACGAGGAATTAATGCAGTTGCAGCAGCAATAAGACCAGGCATAATTTCGGACAAACTCAATAATGCTATTGCAACTGGTAACTGGGGAAGAGGGCGTGTAGGTGTTACACAGTTACTAGATAGGACAAATTATCTTTCAACTATCAGTCACCTAAGACGTGTACAATCACCACTAAGTCGAACCCAACCTAACTTTGAGGCAAGAGACTTGCATTCTACTCACTTTGGTCGAATTTGTCCTAGTGAGACTCCTGAGGGCTCTAATTGTGGACTTGTAAAAAATCTAGCACTATCTGCAATTATTTCTGTTAGCGTATCAAATGAAGAAATCACTGAGAAATTATTTGAACTTGGAGTTTCCGATTTGGTGACTACAAACCCTAACATCAAAAAAGATGGAACACGAGTATTTGTTGATGGAAAATTAATTGGTTTTCATAAGGATGGTGAAAAATTAGTCAACGAATTACGTAGTTTAAGACGAAGTTCAAAAATACATCCACATATTGGAATCTCTATTCACAAGCCTGAACTAGATGGTGCAACACAGAGACTTTACGTTAATTGTAATGCTGGTAGAGTTCTAAGACCATTAGTAATTGTTAGTGATGGAAAATCATTTTTGACTGATGAAATACTAGAAAAAATCTCAAAAAAATTAATTTCATGGACCGACTTGGTCAGAATGGGAACTATTGAGTTAATCGATGCAAACGAAGAAGAAAATTGTCATATTACTTTTGATGAAAAAAACTTGAAAAAGTACACTCATATGGAAATATTCCCATCTGCAATTTTGGGAGCCGGTGCATCAATCATACCTTATCCTGAACATAATCAATCTCCAAGAAACACATATGAATCTGCAATGGCTAAACAAAGTTTAGGTTTCTCAACACCAATGATGAATACAAGTACATATGTTCGTCAACATTTCATGTTATATCCTCAAACACCAATTGTAACTACTAGGGCATTACATCTCTTAGGAATGGAAGAACGACCTGCGGGACAAAATTGTGTTGTTGCGGTATTACCATTTGATGGTTATAACATTGAAGATGCTATTGTGTTAAGCAAATCTTCTGTTGATAGGGGATTAGCAAGAACATTCTTTTATAGAATCTATGAGGCTGAAGCCAAACAATATCCTGGTGGAATGAGAGATAATTTTGAAATTCCAAGTGCTGATGACAATGTAAGAGGATTCAAAGGAGAAAAATCTTACAGAATGTTAGAGGATGATGGAGTAGTTGCAACTGAATCCAATGTATTAGGTGGTGATGTTTTGATTGGAAAAACAAGTCCTCCAAGATTTATGGAAGAATATAAAGAATTTGAGACTAGTGGACCATATAGAAGAGACACATCAATTGGTGTACGTCCATCAGAAACCGGAGTTGTTGATACTGTTGTTATGACACAATCTGATGAAGGTGGTAAAATGTATAAGATTAGAGTTCGTGATATGCGAACTCCAGAAATAGGTGACAAATTTGCTTCACGACATGGTCAAAAAGGCGTTCTTGGTGTACTAGCTAAAAACGAAGATTTACCATACACGGAGAATGGAATATCTCCAGATGTACTAATCAACCCTCATGCATTTCCATCTAGAATGACTGTCGGAATGATGATGGAATCAGTCACTGGTAAAGCTGCTGCAGTTAGAGGAAAACAATTTGATGGTTCTGCATTTGTAGGTGAAAAAATGGATGTCGTAAAACAAATTCTTGATCAATCTGGTTTGAAATATTCCGGAAAAGAGAAAATGTATGATGGTAGAACTGGTAAATCGTTTGAAGTTGATGTGTTTATCGGAGTAGTATACTATCAAAAACTTCATCATATGGTCTCTGATAAGATTCATGCAAGAGCAAGAGGACAAGTTCAAATGTTGACAAAACAACCTACTGAAGGTAGAGCTCGTGGCGGTGGTCTTAGGTTTGGTGAGATGGAACGTGATTGTCTAATTGCTTATGGTGCTTCCATGCTTCTAAAAGACAGATTGCTTGATGAATCTGATAAAACTGATATTCTAATTTGTGAAAAATGTGGTTTGACAGGTTATCATGATGCAAGAAAGAGAAAATTTGTATGTGCACAATGTGGAGATACTGCTCCAATCTCATCTGTATCTGTTGCTTATGCTTTCAAACTACTTTTGCAAGAAATTCTTAGTCTTAACATTGCACCACGATTACATCTGAAGGAGAGAATCTAATGTCAGCTAGTACAAAAACCATTAATGAGATAACATTTGCAGTATGGTCACCTCAGGAAATCCGGAAATATTCTGTGTGTGAGATTACACAGCCTGAAACATATGATGAGGATGGAATGGCTGTCCAAGGAGGTTTGATGGACGGAAAATTAGGTGTTTTGGAGCCTGGTCAGAAGTGTGTCACTGATGGTAATACAGCCGCTAGAAGCCCTGGGCACTTTGGTCATATTGAGTTGTCTGAGCCTGTTTTACATATAGCATTTGTAGATAATATCTACAAATTGTTACAATCTACATGTAGAACTTGTGGAAGGATCAAAATTCCTAAAGAAGATCTTGATGAATTTAAAAAGATTCGAGAACGTCATTCTTCATACACAGTAATTTCTCAAAAACGAATACCTGAACAGATACAAGAAAAGGCAAAAAAGCATAAAGACTGTCCATTATGTGGAAAATCACAATATGAGATAGTCTTTACCAAACCAACTACATTCATTGAAAAAACTGAGATTGGAGAAAATAGACTTTTACCAATTACAATCAGAGAAAGAATGGCAAATATTCCAGATGATGAATTGGCATTATTTGGTTATGATCCAAAGACAGCTAGACCTGAATGGTTTATTTTACAAGCACTTCCAGTACCACCAGTAACTGTTAGACCATCAATTATTCTTGAAACAGGAATTAGATCAGAAGATGATCTAACACACAAACTTGTAGATATTATACGAGTTAATCAGAGATTAAAAGAAAGTAAAGAAGCTGGAACACCTCCACTTATCGTACAAGATCTAGTTGATTTACTACAATACCATGTCACTACATATTTTGATAATGAAGTTTCTGGTATTCCACAAGCTCATCATCGTTCTGGCAGACCACTAAAAACTTTAACACAGAGATTAAAAGGAAAAGAAGGAAGATTCAGAGGTTCATTATCTGGTAAACGTGTGGATTTTTCCAGCAGAACTGTAATTTCTCCTGATCCTAATCTTGATCTTTCCGAAGTGGGTGTTCCTGAAACAGTAGCAATGAAACTTACAATTCCAGAAATTGTCACTGATTGGAATATTGATAAGTTAAAAAAATTAGTAATTAATGGACCTACACAACATCCAGGAGTAAATTATATTACACGTCCTGATGGCGTCAAAATTAGATTAGATTTTGTAGAAGATCGTTCAATAATTGCTGATTCTTTGGAGACTGGATTCTTAGTAGAACGTCATCTAATGGATAGGGATGTTGTCCTATTCAACAGACAACCATCTCTACACCAAATGTCTATTATGGCTCATTATGTACGAGTACTTCCTGGTAAAACATTCAGACTACATCCATCTGTGTGTCCACCATACAACGCTGATTTTGATGGTGATGAAATGAACCTTCATGTGCCACAAAGTGAAGAAGCAAGATCAGAAGCAATATTGTTGATGCGTGTACAAGACCAACTAATTTCCCCAAGATTTGGTGGACCAATTATTGGTGCTTTACGTGATTTTATTACAGGAGCATATTTGATGACAAAAGATGACACTACTTTAACTAGTCAGGAATTTGCAAATCTTGCAATGCTTGGTGGATATACTGGAAAACTTCCCGATCCTGAAAATAATAAAGATAAATTATATACTGGCAAACAATTATTCTCACTTTTCTTACCTGAGGATTTTAATTATATTATGACATCCAAGTGGTCAAAAGGAACTGCTGGTAAACAAAAAGATGTAGTCATCAAAAATGGTCAGTTAATTAGTGGTGTTATTGATAAGTCATCAATTGGTGCTGAAGAGCCAGAGAGTGTTTTGCATAGAATTGCAAAAGATTATGGTAATGCTCAGGCAAAGACATTCCTCAATTCTGAATTAATTATGATAAAGCAATTCATCACACATTATGGATTTAGTTATGGTTATGGTGACTTGGAATTATCAGATAAAGATAGAGAAGTTATTCATAATGATATTCAAAAAACATATGATGAAGTTTATGATCTAATTGAACAAGAAAAGAATGGAACCTTAAAGGGTACTAGGGGTATGACTACTAAAGAAACACTAGAAGCATATATTGTTAATAATTTAGGTAAAGCTAGAGATAGAGCAGCAAATACTGCAAATAGTTCTTTGGATGATAATAATGCTGGGAAAATTATGGCGACAACAGGAGCTAGAGGTTCATCACTAAATGTAGGTCAGATGGCTGGAGCATTAGGTCAACAAGCAAGACGAGGAAAACGCCTTGACAAGGGATATAACAATCGTGTTTTAGCTCACTTTACTCAACATGATGATGATCCTGATGCCCATGGATTTGTTAAATCAAATTATCGTGATGGTCTTTCCGCCTTAGAATTCTTTTTCCATGCAATGGGAGGAAGAGAGGGGCTAGTCGACACTGCAGTCAGAACACAACAAAGTGGATATATGCAAAGAAGACTGATTAATGCACTTGAACACATAAGGTTAGAATATGATGGAACCGTTAGAGACCCACATGGACACATAATTCAATTCTTATATGGTGAAGATGGAATTGATGTTGCAAAAAGTGATCATGGTGAAGCCTTTAACATCAATAGGTTGGTTGATGCACAACATATTGTAGATTCTGGAAAACAAGCAACTAAAGATGAAATAGAACCAATCTCTAAGAAATATACCAAGAGTTTCAATCCAAGACTTGAAGCTATTGTTTCTGAAGCATTAGAAAAATCAAAACTAAGTAAGGATGGCGTTGAAAAAGTAGCCAAGAAAGGTCTAGAATTATACAACAATGCCAAAGCAGAACCAGGACAGGCAGTGGGAATTGTGACTGCACAATCAATAGGCGAACCTGGTACTCAAATGACGCTTAGAACATTTCACTTTGCAGGAATTGCTGAACGTAATGTCACACTTGGACTTCCAAGATTAATCGAACTTGTTGATGCACGTAAAAAACCTGTCACACCAACTATGGATATTTATCTAAAAGGCGAAGCAAAGACTGATCTACCTACAGCAACTGAAATTGCAAAAAATATCTTACAAACTACAGTGAGTGATCTTATTGTAGGAGATGCAGATACTGATTATTCCACAAAAATTACGCTTAATCTAAACACCAAAAAATTACGTGTCAGAGGCTGTACAATAGATAATGTAATTCAAGCACTCGAATCAAACAAAAAATTCAAGGTTGAAAAACTAGGTGAAGTACTTACCTTGAATTTAGTTGATGAAGAAGCTGATGTACCAACTGTAATTGCTATAAGAAATAAAGTTATGAAAACTACTGTAAAGGGAGTACCAGACGTTAAACGTGTAACAATTGTTAAAATTGACGGTGAATGGGTAGTCCAAACAACAGGTTCCAATCTTGCCAAAGTTTTAGGCGTTGAAGGTATTGATCGAGATAATGTTAGAACAAACAACGTTTCTGAAATTGCTGAAACACTTGGAATTGAGGCTGCACGAAATGCACTAATTAATGAATTAAGTTCTACTCTAGAAGATCAAGGACTGGAGGTAGATCAAAGATATCTTATGCTAGTATCTGATTTGATGTGTCATAGAGGTTATATGCAACAAATAGGTCGTCATGGAATTGCAGGTACAAAAGATAGTGTTCTTGCACGTGCAGCATTTGAAATAACTGTTCCAACTATTGCAAGTGCTGCTAGAACAGGAGAAACTGAAGAGCTCAAAGGAATTACTGAAAATGTTATAGTTGGCAGCCAAATACCAATTGGAAGTGGAACAGTAGATCTCTATATGCAGGTTTCAAAGAAAAAAGGCTAGTCTAATTGGCAAAGAAAAAACCTAACGAAATAAAAAAATCTGATAATCCAAAAAGTTTTTCATCATTTTTAAAAAAGCGAGCACCAGTTTATCTTGGCATAATAGGATTATTCATGATCTTTGCGTATCCTGCACTTACTGAAAAAAACCTTGAGTCACTTTTAGCAGATGATTCGTTTGAGGGTAAAGAAAAGATTGCTATAGAGATGGTGAAATTCTACAAAGGTTCAAACGATAAAGGAATGACTATCTTACAAGTTATTGAAGAAAAGATTAATGAGAAATATCCTGATGAAAAAATCTTTGATGATGAAAAAACGTGGGCAGAATTTACTGCAGAAACAACAAATAATAATGAAATAGGCTACAATGTAGTTTTTCTCTTTAGTGTTGATAGTAAACAATCAATGAAGTATGAATGGATTGTAAATCTTGAAACTGGAGAAATACATCCAAAAGATGGCCCATCTAGAGTCATACTACAAATTGTTGATCACTATGACTAGTTCTTTAGGTATTAATTATCAAAAAATTCCATAACAATATGAAAACTAAACTTGGTGTAGAATTTGAGATTGATTTTGCACACACTCTACGTGGTCATCCAAAATGTGGAAAACCACACGGTCATACATCTAGAATAATTGTTGAGGTTGAGGGTGATGTAAAACAAGGTGATTCCTATCAAGATAATATGGTTATTGAATTTGATCAAATGAAAAAAACATGTTGGGAAACCATATCAGAATTAGATCACAGAGACTTGAATGAACTTTTTGATTTTCCAACTTCAGAAAACATAGCTGCATGGATATTTGAAAAACTAAAAGACAAGGTTCCAGTTTCTTCAATAAAATTTTTTGAAGGAACTAACAAGTATTGTGAAATAACAAAAGATTAATCATTAACACTATAGTAAATCATACGATCATTTTTTATACTAATCATAAAGCGTTCATACATGAATCAAATAGTCTCTAAACTTGGAGCCATGATGCTTATTGGCGTTTTAATAACATCAGTTGGCACTACACAAGTATTTGCAGATTGGGACAAGACAGTTTATCCTGCAATTCAAGGAACAATACCAATTGCAGATGATGAAGACTACACTACGAAAAATAAAATTTCATTAGTTGATGCTATGGCTATTGCAGAGAATATACTACCAAATAGTAAGGCGTTATATGGAAAACTTACCACAGTCAATGGTTATTTGGTTTACAAAGTTTTCATGAGTAATGACGATCGCGAATATAATAAAATTCTAGTTGATGCCGGGAGTGGTGACGAACTCTATGTTTCTGACGTAATAAAAAAGAATTCCTACAAAAAGAAATTCCATAAAGATAAGGCACACAACAAAAAGATGAAGGATTACTTTAAGGGAATGACCCCTGAACAAATTACTGAAAAGAAAAAACAGTTTAAAGAAATGGGTGATGCATGGAAATCAATATCATTACAAGACAGAGCATTCATGATTCTTCATTTCATGCAAATGAAGATGCAGTGGGATACAATGTCAGACGATGAAAAAGCAGTCAAGAAAACAGAAATGAAGAAACAATGGGAAGAATACCTACCTATGTCTCCAGAAGAAAAAAAGCAAAAACTCACTGACTACATCCAGTCGTTAAGAAACTAGTTTCTCTAGAAACCTTCTTTAATTCATCTACTAGACATGATATATTGAAGATATCAAATTCCTTGACTAAAGCACTAAATGCGCAAATTGCCATGGAGGCTAATGCGGTAAACAGTTATCTTTCTGCAGCTTCTTGGTGTGAAATTACTGGATATGATGGTG
>Ga0310344_10003973_pt1 | contig 11005 bp, 8 predicted proteins | sample HC15DNA20200_MG_FD_203801 | JGI IMG/M metagenome (GOLD analysis project Ga0310344, IMG submission 203801) | Marine microbial communities from station ALOHA, North Pacific Subtropical Gyre - HC15-DNA-20-200_MG | ecosystem: Environmental > Aquatic > Marine > Oceanic | place: Pacific Ocean: North... | reverse complement strand
AGTAACTTTAGGCGCGAATTAGCAGAAGAGGGAGGGCTGTCTTCATACCCTCACCCATGGCTGATGCCCAACTTTTGGAACTACCCTACAGTTTCCATGGGGTTAGGCCCGATTATGTCCATATATCAAGCCCGTTTTATGAGATATCTTGAGCATAGAAAGCTTAAGGAAACAAGCGACTCAAAAGTGTGGTGCTTTCTGGGCGACGGTGAGACTGACGAGCCGGAAACATTAGGGGCATTAACTTTGGCTTCCCGCGCTAACCTCAACAATGTTATCTGGGTCATTAACTGCAATTTACAGAGGCTAGATGGCCCTGTCCGCGGCAACGGTCAAATCGTCCAAGAATTAGAAGCTGTCTTTCGTGGGGCAGGGTGGAATGTGATCAAGGTTTTATGGGGCCGTGAATGGGACGATCTTATAGATCAAGACCACGATGGATTATTGGCCAAAAGAATGGGGCAAGTAGTTGATGGTGAATACCAAAAATACACAGTAGCCGGTGGTAAATACATTAGAGACAACTTCTGGGGCAAGCAGCCAGAACTGCTGAAGATGGTCGAAGGCCTAAACGATGAGCAGCTAGAACGAATGAGATTAGGGGGGCACGACCCAGTCAAAGTGCACGCTGCATATGCGACCGCAATGCGCAATGAATCAGGACCGACTGTGATATTGGCTAGAACGGTTAAGGGTTACGGACTAGGGGAGGCAGGAGAGGGTCGAAATATTAGCCATCAGCAAAAGAAATTAAACCAAGAAGAACTCATCAAGTTCCGGGACAGATTTAATATCCCTATCTCAGATGAAGTGACAGACTCTTCATCATTTTATAGACCTGACGACGACAGCCCAGAGATTGCATATGTAAAAAAGACACGAGCTTTACTGGGTGGGGCTGTACCCTCCCGCTCCCCTATTAAAAGCGATTTAGTAGCCCCAACAGACGAATTACTCGGTGAGTTTTTTGAAGGCACTGGAGACAGAGAAGCCTCTACAACCATGGCTGTTGTTCGCATACTAACAAGACTACTTCAAGACAAATCAATTGGACCACGCGTCGTGCCCATCATCCCGGACGAAGCCAGGACTTTTGGAATGGAATCTCTATTCAGACAATTCGGAATATATTCGCCGGTAGGACAGCTTTACGACCCTGTGGATTCCGGGACATTACTCCCATACACAGAAAAGATCGATGGACAGATACTTGAAGAAGGAATCAATGAGGCAGGGTCTCTATCGTCGTTTATTGCTGCTGGCACATCACATGCTACATACCAGCAACCTATGCTGCCATTTTACATTTATTATTCCATGTTCGGCTTTCAGCGCGTAGGAGACCTTATGTGGGCAGCGGGTGATAGTAGAGCACGCGGCTTTCTGTTAGGCGGAACTGCAGGACGAACAACTTTGTCAGGCGAAGGATTGCAACACCAGGATGGCCACAGCCATTTGTTAGCGTCAGCAATACCCAATTTAGTTTCCTATGATCCAGCTTATGCATTCGAGTTGGCTGTAATTATCCAAGATGGCATTCATCGGATGCATGAGCTGGACGAAGACGTATTTTATTACATCACAGTTGGCAATGAAAACTACAAACAGCCGGCTATCCCGAACACAGAGAATGTCAGAGAAGGCATCTTAAAGGGGTTCTATAAATATCGTGAGTCACCGACCAATACCCCAGCCCGACTAAACCTCTTCGGTAGTGGAGCTCTATTAAATGAGGTGTTAAAGGCTCAAGAGTTATTAGCCAATGAATATGACGTATCGGCGGATGTATGGTCAGTCACAAGTTATACAGAATTGCATAGAGATGCGCTCGCATGTGAACGATGGAATATGTTACATCCTGATGAGGAACCACAGATCCCATACATTCGGAAAATGCTGGGTGATCAGCCCGTACCTGTCGTTGCAACGTCTGATTATGTAAAGTCCATTGCTGGCTCACTGTCACAATGGATGCCTGGAACACTAGTCAGTCTAGGCACAGATGGTTATGGCCGAAGTGAATCCAGACAACGTTTACGAGACTTTTTCGAGGTGGATTCGAGATACGTTACGGTAGCTAGCCTACATGCCCTTACGAAAGATGGTGCTTCAGAAGCTAGCGTAGTCAGGGCTGCTATCCGAGAATCAGGAATTGATCCCGACAAGCCTAACCCAACAAGCATATAATTAAGCGGTAAGTAAATGGATAAGGAGAATGACTTTGGCACCTGACATTGCAATGCCCTCGCTGGGCGATGGTGTGTCTGAAGCAGACGTCCTTAACGTACTTGTGGAGGAAGGCGATCACATAGCCAAAGATCAACCATTAATCGAGGTGGAAACAGATAAGGCTACTGTAGAAGTCCCAAGTGACGCTTCAGGGACTGTTATGAAGCTCCACGTTAAACCCGGTGACACCATATTGGGTGGTGATCCAATAGTCACCATCGATGAATCTCACTCAGAAGAAACAACGGACACTGCGCCCCTCGAAGTGGTTAATACCGTCGCAAATGAACAAGTATCTAGTCCTAGCCCTGACAATCAGATGGGATATAGCGCTAAAACCCCGTTGAATACTCATTCTCACACCACGGTAAGCACTCAGGGCGGAGCTCCTGTTTTTGCGTCCCCCTCAATTAGAAAACTTGCACGTGAATTTGGTATTGATATTTACCAAGTGCCAGGCACAGGGCCCGGGGGTCGCATATCAGAGGAAGACGTAAAGCTATTTTCAAGGGCTCAACGTCAAAACGGGATACCGTCTGACATCCCATTGTTACCTGACTTTTCTACTTGGGGGGAAATCGAAGAGCATCCACTGCCCAGAATTCGAAAGACGATTGCAAATAACCTTTCAACCAGCTGGAGCAACATTCCGCACGTAACCTTGAACCTTGATGCCGATATCACAAACCTGGAAAAATCACGTCAGGAGGTAAAACAGCAATTCCAAGCTGAAGGAGCAAAACTAACGATCACCCCTATCCTGGTGAAGGCATTGGCTGAGACTCTTACCTCCCACCCAAGACTCAATGCTTCTATAGACATTGCCAACAATCGATTGATCCTGAAAAAATATATAAATATCGGCATCGCAACTGATACAGAACGAGGACTGATGGTTCCCGTTGTTAAATCCGCTACCAACAAGTCATTGTTTGAAATATGTGTCGAGTTGTCGTCACTTGCCGATCAAGCCAGAACGGGATCAATTGATCCGGAATTGCTTGTGGCAGGAACTTTCTCAATCAGCAATCTTGGTGGGTTAGGTACCACACATTTCACACCAATTGTTAATTTCCCGGAAGTGGGTATTCTGGGAGTCGGAAAGGCTGTGCAACAACCTGAATACATTGACGGATTATTGTCGCCACGCTTACGCCTTCCTCTATCTCTCTCATTTGACCATCGGGCTATAGATGGAGCAGATGCAGCAAAGTTTTTGCAAGATTTAGTCGACACACTGGCAGGTATTAGCCTGGCACCACCTAAGTAACCTGAATTGAGTATTTATCTTATGTGCAACAATCTGGAAATATACTCGTGACCCACACAGAGAAAGCCCCCAGCCTTGTGGTAATCGGAGCAGGTCCGGGTGGTTACCCGGCAGCTTATCTTGCTGCCGATCATGGTATGGAAGTAACCCTAATAGACAAAGACCCTAACCCGGGAGGAGTTTGTTTATACCGAGGCTGCATCCCTTCCAAAGCCCTTCTTCACGTATCGAATATTATGAACGACGCAAACTCAGCTTCCGAATGGGGAGTCCAATTCGATCCCCCTGAAATACACCTGCCAAGCCTGCGAGAACAAAAGGATAAAATTGTAACCCGCTTGACTAATGGGTTGGGAGCTATGGCGAAGCAAAGAAACGTAACTTTCATGCAAGGCACAGCAAAATTCCTAGATAAAAGAACAGTTCGGGTCAGCAATTCTGGCGATGCACCAGTAGACCTTACTTTTGATTACGCGATAATTTCAACGGGGTCTCATCCAAGCTCATTACCCGGGCTAGACATCACCGACCCCAGAATAATGGACTCCACATCGGCATTAGAGTTAGACGATATTCCCCAGTCCCTACTGGTAATAGGCGGAGGTTATATCGGGCTGGAACTCGGAAGCGTTTATAGTGCCCTTGGCTCAGATGTTACTGTCGTTGAAATGGCCAATCGCCTTTTACCAGAGGTCGATCCAGATCTCGTCAAGCCACTCCAATCGAGACTGGAAACCACTTTCACGTCCATACTATTGGAAACATCAGTGGAAAATGTTGCGAATGACGGCAAGCGGCTCAGAGTAGACATGAGGTCCATCTTAGGCGAGACCCGAACAGACAGCTATGACAAAATACTGGTTGCAGTAGGACGCAGACCATTCTCGGCAGATTTAGGCTTAGAAATGACAAGCGTCAAGATTGATCAAAATGGCTTCATCGAGACCGACGTTCAATGCAAAACGGAGCACAACAACATATATGCTATTGGAGACGTAGCCGGCAATCCCATGCTAGCTCACAAAGCTACTGCCGAAGCTCGAATAGCAGTCGAATCAATCCAGGGGATGAGCTCAATTTTTGACCCTGCTGCGATCCCTGCCATTGTGTTCACTGATCCGGAAATAGCCTGGGCCGGACTGACTGAAACCCAAGCCAAGTCTAAAGGCATTGCGGTAGATACTATATCGTTCCCTTGGATCGCGTCCGGTCGAGCAATGACTGTCGGTCATACTGACGGACTCACAAAGTTGGTGGTAGAGCCCTCCTCTCAGAGGGTGCTCGGTGTTGGAGTGGTCGGATACGGAGCGGGAGAGCTGATAGGAGAAGGTGTGTTAGCCATAGAAATGGGATCACGCGTCGAAGACATCGCTATGTCGATACACCCTCATCCTACCTTGTCGGAAACTATCTCCGAAGCAGCCCACTTGTTTTTTGGGCACAATCCTCACTACATTCAACGGAAGTAGAGGGACCTAGCCATTTTGATTAACTCCCGCAAAACCGAACAATCACTGAAACGATCGGAGTTCGTGATTTGCCACTGACCAGTCAGGGATGTGCCAACCGAATAAAACGGCTTATGGAGAGACTCCCCAAGGAGATAGACTTGGCACTCATATCGCAACCAGAGCATGTGTATTATTTCAGTGGACACATGCATTCCCCCACTGGACTAGCCCATAGAGCCCCATCACACTTACTTATCACAAGAGATTTAAAATCAACTCTAATTTTGGACGGGAAAGCGAAACCTAGTCCAGATCAGGTTGCGGACAGAGTAGTCAATGGGTCCTGGGACGCAACGGATTTGAGAACGTCAAGGCATGAAGCTACTGCCCAAGCCGCTCGCCAGATAATCTCAGAAAATTCCTTCGGACTTATCGGAATAGAACGCAACATCACCCCGACTACAATCTTGCACCCATCAACTAGGACGCTAGACCTGACACCATTTATCCATGAACTACGACAGTCAAAAGACCCTGACGAAATCGCGATCATCAAATCTGCTATCCGTATAGGTGAATCATTCCACAAAGCAGCCCGCTCATTTATTGAGCCGGGCTTAACAGAAATAGAACTATACGCTCGCTGCCTCGAAGCTGCTACATGCCACGCATCTCAACCATTTGTTATGATGTGCGATTTTGCTTCCGGGCCGCATCTGCGCCAGGGAGGGCCGCCTGGAGATCGCACTATACAACCTGGTGACAACGTAATGCTCGACATATTTCCTTACATAGACGGTTACCGGTGTGACATAACAAACACACTCAACGCTGGGAATAAGCCTACAGATGATCAATTGGCAGCAATAGAGGCGGCCAAATCAGCCTTAACCGCTAGTGAACAACTCGCAAAACCTGGCATATCCGCTGGTGAAATCTTTGAAGCACAAGACAACGCCATTCGCGAATATAACAAGGATTGGCATTTGGATCACCATGCCGGACATGCACTCGGCCTGGAGCACCTAGAAACACCAGACTTTGTCCAAGGAAATCCAACAAAACTTGTAGAAGGAGCAATAATCACCTTCGAGCCCGGAGTGTATGCCCCAGACTTCCAAGGCGGTCGTATTGAGCACAACTACTTAGTTACTGGTAACGGGCTACAAAGGCTGTCCCATCACCAACTCGGATTAGTTTAGCAGCCAAACTAGATCTACTTATTTCCACAATTCAATTGAGTGGATGCCATTCTTTACCTAGCTCAGCAAATTGCTGAATAAGCGAAGCTATAGTCTCATCATTCAACTTTCCTTTATCCATAGACCTCGCATTGTCCACTATGTGTTCCGCACAAGTAGTTCCAACAATACAAATATCGATCATCGAATTAGACAATGCAAACCGCAATGAAAGCTCATATGGATCCACCGGCCCTCCCGCAGGTACTTTGATACCACGTGTGCGTTCAAAATACTCATCTGCATACTCGTACGGAGAGCGGGTTTTACCAAATGTTCCGTTAGCCAACGGTCTTTTTGCAATTATTCCTAACCCCGCCTCACGAGCAGCGGGCAATATTTCAGTGCCAGCCTTTTGATCAACGAGGTTAAAGGAGGTCTGAAGTGTGTCGAAAACTTCCAATTTGATCGCTGCCATCGCAGCACTACCATCACCACTGAATCCTATATATTTGCATTTGCCGGATTTCTGGGCCCTTTGAACAGCGTTGACCGCCTCGCCATCCATTAATGTTTGAAGACTAGGCCCATGAAGATGCACAACATCAAGGTGGTCGGTTCTCAGATGAGACAAGGAGCTGTCTATTGCTTGTTCTATAGATTTAGCAGACCAATTTAAGCCAGCCCCATCACCAGGAACATTAGGGACTTTGGTCGATAACACAAAACGATCACGGCGATCCCTCATAGCGTTTCCGATCAGGGTTTCACTACCTGAATAACTGGAAGCCGTATCCACGAAGATGATATCTTCGTCTAACAGGGTATCCATGATCTGATCAACTTCAATCTGTGAAGAGCGCTCAAAACCGATACGTGCACCACCAAATCCCAAAGGCTTAACAATTATGTCAGTGCGGCCTAATCGCCTCTTCTTCATTTATACCAGTTCCACTTCAATCCCCTGTAACTCCTACTTACCAAATACGATGCCTAGGCTCCGATACTTCAACACCCTCGCAAATCACCTCATGCCTCGTGGCGTTGGACGCTGCATTTGGGACTCCTGAGGATGCTCTTCGAAATCCGGTCCCTCGTACCACGATAGATTCTCCCTAGGTGAATAGTTGCCATAGGTATGAATGCTTCCGCGAGAATCAGCAACCCATTTGACACCATTTTGTATCACTTTCAGCACTGTAGGATGGTGATAGATAGGCAGTGTCTCATGACCAGGCCTGAAGTAGAATATTTTGCCAGCTCCCCGGTGAAAAGTGCAGCCACTCCGAAACACTTCACCACCCTCGAACCAACTAACAAATATAAGGTCGTCAGGGGTGGGTATGTCGAAATGCTCACCGTACATCTCAGCACTTTCAATCTCGAAATACTCCCCTATTCCTTCAGCGATAGGGTGTGATGGCTGAACTACCCACAGCCGTTCCTTCTCATCTGCTTCTCTCCATTTCAACCAGCAACTAGTGCCCATCAGCTTTTTAAAAATTTTTGATAAATGACCAGAATGAAGAACCACTAACCCCATACCATCTAGAACCCTTTGTTGCACACGATCCACTACATCATCTGAAACTTCGCCATGAGCCATATGCCCCCACCAGATAAGCACATCGGTTTCTGACAACACTTCTTCAGATAACCCATGTTCCGGTTGATCAAGAGTTGCAGTTCCTACCGTCAACCCGGGAACGCTCGATAAATGCGATTCTATAGCACCATGAATTCCATCAGGGTATATCTTTGCAATCTCAGCATTATCAATTTCGTGCCTGTATTCATTCCAAACAGTAACCCGGATATCATGACTCATAATTAGGATCGCCTCATAAAATCGATTTATCACACATATAGTGTACGATCCGAATAGCTACTCAGTGAAATCTCCAGAGATTGACATCCGTTGCAACTGTAGTCGAACAAGACGATCACGAAGTGCATTAGCTTGCAACCGAGACGACTGGTCTCCATTTCTAGCATCCCTCTCAAGCATCAATAATTCATCAAATAACGCTTCAGTATTCACCGGGAGATCCTTAGCACAGCCTCGGTTGACGTGTCTAAATGCGAACAATGCTCCGATAAGACCCAGGAGCAACGATATCAAACCTAACACCGGCGAACTAAGAACATTGAGGAGTCGAGATAGCGAAGATACCCTTGGGTCAAACATATATAATTCTACTACGCCACCCGATGGTAGGGATGCAGCTTCCCATCTAGCTAGCGATGCTCTCTCACTCATAACAATAGAAGTCCCTCTGACCAAATCAGGCGAATCTATATCAATTCGTCCCTCGACCCCAGTAAACGACAATTCTTCGGTAGGCATATTTATTTTATAGTCGACTGTTATCCCAGCAGGGTTCCAGGGGAACAGATAAGAATAGCTGATGTTGCTATCTCCAGGTGGCACAGTAGTCGAAATGTTGAATTGCCCATCAAGTTCAGTGACATCAGACAGATCAAACCCTTGAAGTGGTTGGAGGCTATAGGACTGCTCCGGCACATCAAATTTCAGCACCATACCTTTGCCCGTTGCAACGAACGCATTACTGCTAGGATTTAGCAAGGTAACGGAGTGAATAGCCTTTAGCACTCCCTTTGACTCTTCCCTAATAATCACGGCATTCTGACCGATGCGAATACCCGGGTCGATATCAACCGTCTCGTACACCAAGATCGACAGAAATTGCACGTTTCCATTTTCGGTATGACTAATTGGTCCGACCGAATACGTGCCTCCTTCAAACTGAGTTTTAAACACATATGCCCACTCCGGGGCGTTTTGGATATCCGAAAAAGCGAACATGCCAGACTGATCGGTAGCTGTTCGGTTCGAGTATTGAAATACACCAGATTTATAGGCAGTAATTTCGACGTTTGCACCCATTACACCCTTACCCGAACGATTGTGGACTACATCTCCTGTGATCGAAGACCCAATTACATTGGCAGAAACGTCCCCAGTCCCATAAGCCCAGCCAACCAAAACTAATAGCAGAGCACCAATTATTTTGCCCAAGACACACCTCGATCTTTGCTGCGAAAGACCATACCCTCATAATCGACCACATACAGCACAGCAGGCTTGCCGTAATCCAGGAGCACAAATCTGGCCTGAATATCCAGATTCAACCTAAACCAGGATATACCTCCATCCACACTCTTATAAACACCGTTCGGAAGCGCAGCATATAGAGCACCAGAAAAGGAATTACCAGACGGATCGCTGTAACGATCCCCACTACGGAAATCATACGCAATTGAATTAATTTGGGCGGTCGGCAACGCACCATTTACAAATCCGTTGGCTCCAACCCATTTACCGGCATTATTCGTAAGAACTCCCTGTTCTGCGGTCGCTATGAACAGAGGAGATCCAACAGCGCCTATCGCAATATCGGATACCGTCCCATTTATCGAACGATCATATTTGCTCCAGGTCTCGCCCGCATCATAGCTAGCAAAAACATATCCAGCAGAGTCGACCAAAACCATATAGTTCCTATCAGAGCGAGATGCGCGAGCACTAATCACAGGGCTTACTAGAGACTTCGGAATAGTCTTTCCAACATTCCTCATACCATCGACATTAATGATCAGACTTCGATCAGTCACTAGCAGCCCCGTACTCGTGGAGATTACTGTGGACCTCAGTGTTTCAACAGAGGGCTCAAGGAGCAGATTATTCATATTGGTAACAAGGGAGCCATCACTATAAAGAGCCACCAACTCAGTACCCTGCCCATCGATCACTTCAACATCAATAATGCCTTCGATAGAAAATTCGGCAAAAGCGTCCACATCATCCAACCCAGACAAGTATGGGGCTAAGCCAATCACTATCACCAAGGAAGTCGCAACTATGACGCTCACTATCCCCAATACTGCCTGCCAACTGATCGCACGGCGATTATCTTGGAAGTCGGCAGAATTCACAGCTAATTCATGTTGATGAAAATGTCGATTAATTCTGCGGTTGAGGTCAGTCACGGCCGCTTCATACGCTTCGTCATTAGGTGCGATCGGCTCACTAGTACGCCGATTTGTTCGAAGAAACGGGTCTATACATAGGCTGACTACCAATATCACCGAGACCATCAAACCCAAAGTCAAAATTATCGTCATTCCACTGACGACCCTGACTGAGATGATCTATCGATGGAAGTGCGAATGGAAAACAATTTGGACACCACTACACCTAGGCCTATCAAGACAAACACCACTGGCCCTATCCAAACACCAAGGTGCAACCCCGATTTAGGAGGATTGAGCAAAATTCCTTCACCGTAACGTAACACCAAGTAATCAGTGACTTCCTGCTCATCACGGCCACTGTCTAATAGCTGAATTATAAGAACCCTCATTTGCTGCGCTAACTCTGCGTTTGAATCCTTTATGCTTTGCCCATCGCACACAGGGCAGGCAAGCTCCTCAGCTAGCAACCACATACGTTGCTCGGTATTTAGAGTGGCACTAGGGGTCTGATCGGCAAATAAACTCATAGGCGACCACAACGCAATAAAACAAACCAAGAATATTGTTACTCGTCTAAGAAACGCTATCATGAAACACACCGTGCATTAGCACCACTCTATGGATCACGAGATTTCGATTCCGGCCAAGACACCATCAATGTACCAAGGAAATACATAACTCCACCAAGCCATAAATATCCAACAAGAGGGTTCACGATTACCCGGAGAGTAATCAACTGGGGATTCGCTTCCCAACCTGTCAAAAGTAGATACAGGTCTGTGAGGGAAGGGACCGACGTATTGATGCCTACCCAGGATGTAGGCTGAGTCTCCCATCCATCATGGATTCTCTTGCCTGGCACAATTTCGATGCCATCG
>Ga0310344_10003972_pt1 | contig 11007 bp, 7 predicted proteins | sample HC15DNA20200_MG_FD_203801 | JGI IMG/M metagenome (GOLD analysis project Ga0310344, IMG submission 203801) | Marine microbial communities from station ALOHA, North Pacific Subtropical Gyre - HC15-DNA-20-200_MG | ecosystem: Environmental > Aquatic > Marine > Oceanic | place: Pacific Ocean: North... | reverse complement strand
CAGTGGAGTGGTTCCATCCTCATTTGGAAGAAGCGGGTCAGCCCCAAGTCTCACCAAATGCCGCATTAGTTCCACATCGACGGCCTTCGCCGCCAACAAGAACGGAGTTGCGCCCACTCGGTTCAAGACATTACGGTAACCACCAGTCCCAGACCCGTCAGCTCCACGTGGCTCCTGGACTTGCCTCGCATCGAGGTTAGCTCCATGAACCGCAAGCGCCTGTACAAATTCCAAATCAGAGACCAACCCGGTCGGAATAGGAGCAGGATTGTTGAAGTTAATGTTGGGGCGCCTAGCCCAAACCAGCTGATGCAAGGCAGTCCATCCTTGCTCATTCGCATTCGGATCGGCACCTTGTTCAAGTAACCAAACCCCAAGGTCATAGTGCGCGTTGAGGGCCGCCAACGACAGGGCACTCATACCACTGGGCAATGTGTCGTTGACATCAGCCCCAGCCGCAACCAAGGTATGTAGCGTCTCCTGTTGATTGTGCCGCACTGCGAAAAGCAACGGAGTGAACCCACCGTTAGAACGGGCATGGATATCAGCACCAGCCGCAACCAACGCTAAGGCCGCCTTCGCGTTACCTTCAACTGCCGCCCACATCAGCGCAGTCTGACCCCGCCAGTGCTCCCTCGCGTCAGCAATGGCTCCTGACGCCAGAAGAGCCTCAACAGTCTCTACCCGACCCGAGCGAGCTGCGCGCATCAAAGGAGTTTCCCCTTCCGGAAGGCTCACATTGGGATCTGCTTCGGCAGCAAGCAATGTCTGCAACATTGATGGACTGCCATGAGTAGCCGCAACCAGCAAGGGTGTTACACCGTAACGATTCAGAATATCGGTTTTAGCTCCGGCCTGGATCAGCAATTCGGCTGAAAGCAAGTCATCACGGTGGGCGGCCCAATGCAGCGAGGCAGTGCCGTCGACATCAGGAGCATCGGGATCGACCCCACTCCTGAGCAGTGCACGAACTTGGTCGACATCACCAGCCCGCACAGCATCAATGAGCGGTACATCGATCGCCTCTATCGCAACGCCTGCTCCAAACAGCCAGACGAGCGAAACCGCCAATGCCCCGTTACAGGCTCTCAACAACAATCCGGTTTGCCTCACACCCCCACCAATTCCTTGAGCCTACCCGTGCTGTCACCGAAGTTTTCAGCCGACAAGCCAGCTTTATCGAGCATACTGACCAGCAAATTATTCATCGGCGTGTCCTTCGGATACCGCAAATGGCGCCCACCTTTGAGCTGACCTGAACCACCTCCCACAACGAGCTCGGGTAAGTCAAAATGCGCGTGGTCATTGCTGTCGCCTAACCCGCCTCCGTAGAGGACCATTGAGTGGTCCAACACTGTTCCGTCACCATCAGGAGCTGACTGAAGGCTGTCAAGCAAGTGAGCGAATAAACCCATGTGATAGGTATTAATCCTAGACAGTTTATCCAGTTTTTCAGGATCATTCCGATGGTGTGACAGTCCGTGGTGGGGATCCGGAACACCCAGATGAGGATAGGTCCGCCCACCTAACTCACGACCCAGCATGAAAGTAAACACTCGAGTAAGGTCGGCCTGATACGCCAGCGAGACTAAGTCAAACATCAACTTAACATGAGCTTCAAAAGTCTCAGGAATCCCAACCGGACGGGCAAGTTCAGGAAGCTCAGCATCAGCACTCTGGGCCTCAGCCAGTTGAATCCGACGTTCCAAGGCTCGAATAGCATCAAGGTACTGTTCGAGTCTGGAACGGTCTCCCACACCGATACCCCGCTCGAGAACGGCAAGGTCATCGGTCACTGAGTCCAGAATACTGCGGTCACGCTGCATCTCTGCTACCCGCTGCTCGGTAGTCCCTCCATCTCCAAACATGCGCTCGAAGACCACACGGGGATTGTTCTCCATCGGCAAGGGTGTCGTCGGCGAGCGCCAAGCAACCGTGTTCAGATAGACACAGCTGTATCCGTTTTCACAGTTTCCCACCAACCCGTCTAGATCAATCGCAAGTTCCAAAGATGGCAGCGGAGTGTCTTGACCCAAATGCTGGGCCGCAAGTTGGTCTGCCGTCACGCCGGCCTGCACGTCAGACCCTTCCGTCTGCTTGGGGTGAACACCGTTCAGCCAGGTTGAGCTAGCACGCGAGTGCTCTCCGTTCCCATCCCCAAGTGGCTCTGCTTGCCCGTGCGCCAAACCACTCACAACCGTTAGTTGGTCTCGATAAGGCGCAAGGGGTTGCATGATCGGGGAAAGTGCGAAGTCACTCCCAGCCTCGACCGGAGTCCACTGCTGCATAACTGCCCCATTGGGAATGTAGACGAAGCCTAGCCTTCGCACAGGATTCGCTGCAGTGCGGGCAACAGCTGACAGTGCTGGCACCATGGCATCAAGCAATGGAAGGGCCACCGCAGCGCCCACACCACGTAAGAAAGTACGGCGAGGCAATGATAGCTTCTTTATTATCATGACCGGGTTCTCCTCATCTGAAACGGTGGACTCTTGACAACACCTAAAATCAGGTCCGAGAAGCGATGGCCAGAACCAGCCGTCGCACGAGTGATCTCTCGAATTGCAGGAGCATCATGGTATTCAATACCCCGGCCAATCGCATATATCAGCAGCTTCTCCGTCAGCGTGGTCACGAAGAGCTCTGGCCTACCGAGCAGTGCATCCCGAAGCCCAGCAGCCCCTTCGAAAGCGGTTCCATCGGGCAATACACCTGATGCATCTATCGGTCTGTTTGACTCGCTCCGAGTCCGGTAGCGCCCAATTGCATCAAATTGCTCAAGCGCAAATCCAGGTGGGTCCATCAACCTGTGGCAACTGGCACAGACTGGGTTCGCGCGGTGCTGCTCCATCGCATCCCGCATTGAAAGCGCTACCCCGTCGGTGGTTGTCTCATCAAGTGAGGGGACATCTGGTGGCGGCAACGGCGGTGGCGTACCTAACAGGTTTTCGAGCACCCACTTACCACGAAGGACTGGAGACGTCCGAGTTGGATACGCCGTAGCGGCCAAGATGCTGCCATGTCCCAAAAGCCCTCTTCGGTTATCACTCGACAACTGCACCCGCCTGAAATGGCTACCGTAGACATTCGGAATACCGTAGTGCCTGGCAAGCCGCTCATTAATGAAAGTGTAGTCCGCAGTCAGAAAGTCCAAGACACTACGATTTTCACGAAGCACACTTTCGAAGAACAGTTCAGTCTCTTGCTGGAACGCCCTACGCAGGGCTTCTCCAAAATCCGGAAACAGGTCCTCATCTGGCGTCAACGCACGCACATTACGCAAATACAGCCACTGTCCAGCAAAGTTCTCGACCAGGGCATCAGACCGCCGGTCGGCTAGCATGCGAAGAACCTGCGCCTCAAGCACATCTGGTTCACCTAAAGTTCCGTCAGCAGCCAATTCGAGCAGTTCTTCATCAGGAATGCTACTCCACAAAAAGAATGACAATCTCGAGGCAAGCTCAAGACTATTGACTCGATAAACCGTGGATGGTGGCAGGTTGGACGGATCCTGCTCCACCCTGAAAAGGAACTCGGGGCTAGCCAGCAACCTTCTCAGACCCAACTCAATACCACCCTCAAACCCGCCGTCAAAATACCCCTGCTGATAAAAATCAAGTAGGACCGCCAAGTCTGCCTCTGTGACAGGGCGACGGTAAGCACGCCGGGCAAGCGTGGACAGGATTGTGCGGGCACACTGAACTTCGTCGGCTACATCTTGGCCGGATGGCCGACAAACAAAAATACGCTCCCGGCTTGGCGTCTCATCCACAGGCCTAGTGCCACTACCTTCAAAAGGGCCAGAAACAGTCACGCTTCCGAGATATGGTTGGTAGCGAGTGTCTCCTCCCGTAATGCTTATGTAGGGACGCAAAAACGGTTGCCGCAATGTTTCCACATAAGCAGACGTCTTCTGGTGAAACGTTACCTGAACCGTGCGTGGGCCGGCTCGCACCGGAACACGTATTTCCCACTCCTGGTCGATTCCCCGCTGTCGTGCCAGATAGTCCCGATACTCGGAACTGTCCCGTTCGACATTGTCAGGTCTAGGCTCCCCAACCACAAATGTGTCGAGCAAGTCGCCATCCACACTGACCTCAAGCTGGTGCGGGGTATCAAAGACTTTCAGGGTGCCACTTGCGTCGCGACCCAGCTGCACACGGAAAACATACTCGGCATCTTCCGGAAAAGTAAAAAGAAACCGCGTGCCACCACGAGTACCAAACGGTAAGTCATCCAGCCGGCCATCTTGAGTCAAATCAGTGACCAAGCGGAAGGTTTCTGCAGTCGCAGAGGGCATAGGCCGACCGACCGCAAGCCGACTAATCTTTTTCGCGGCGGATAGATATCGCTCGAGCAAGGTCGGAGAGATCCCAAGCACACCAGCGATATTGTCGAATCCATAGCTCCCATCATCGGCCGGCAGTAGAGCCGTCACATCAACATCCAATGCCAAGAGGTCCCTAATGACATTGTGATATTCACTGCGGTTGAGTCGATGGAAAGTATCCGTCCGTCCAGGATCTGGCCGGGCCGCTGCCGCCTGGTCAAGCTCGGTTTCAAGCCAAGTAGTAAATGCCTCATACGTCTCAGCATCTGGACGGGGACGGGGCGCTGGCGGCATGGCCCCGGCTCGCATCTTCCGAACCACCTTCTCCCAAATCGCTGGATGAGCCCCCACATCCGTAATCTCAACGGCATCGAGCATCAAGTCGGCAGTCTGAAGCCGTTGATTGTGACAAGTCACGCAGTAACGATCGAGCAACACCTGGGGTGACATCTCGACAACGGCTCGCTGTTCTGACGCGGCTACCGTCACAAACTGCTCGACACCACTACCCGCCAGTGCCAATGTCCCCATGACCGCTATCAACAATACTCGCATCCAGATCCCCATTCAGGCGTTTGGGTCCCTATTTTCAGACGAATTAACGCCTATCCTACACTAACTATAGCGAGAAACCGCACCAACGTGAGAACCGTTAGAAACTGAGTCCCAGCGTTTTTCCCCGCTGTTCCAGCGAATGTCCCATCTAGACACCTAGAACATCACTTTCGACCACGACAGAGGATTGCCACTTCCTAAGCATGTGCAGACGTCCAACTTCGATATGATAGAAGGTAATTAACCTCGTAGCCTCAAAAGAAAAGGGGAAACCCCATGAACACCACTACAGGCCTGCGGTCAGCCGTCTCACTCTTCTTCTTGGCCTTAGCAGCATTCGTCATCGTGACTGGCCTCAAGGCCCAGCCAGGTGGCATCGACTGGGACGCCGTCAGCCTCTCCACACATCACGTGGCAGGTAGCGTGCACTACCTACAAGGTCGCGGAGGTAACATTGGCCTCTCAGTCGGTGATGATGGCGTTCTCATGATCGATGACCAATTCGCCCCACTCAGTCAACGGATTCTCGGGAAAATCAACGAAATATCGAACGGCGACATACGGATATTAGTCAACACCCACGTGCATGGCGACCACACCGGCGGCAACGCAAATTTCAGGGCTATGGGTATTCCCATCCTGTCGCAAGACAGGGTACGAGCCAGGCTGGAAAGCACACAGCCAGAAGCTTCATTACCGGTGATGACCTACAGCGAAGATGTCACTCTCTACCTCAACGGTGAAGCAGTGCATGTCATCGCCATGCCGCCAGCTCACACAGATGGAGATAGCATCATCCATTTCACAGAATCAGACGTTATACACACGGGCGACATGTTTCGAACGGTTGCATTCCCTGTAATCGACCGCAATAACGGCGGGACACTACCCGGAACTATCGAAGCATTGGGCTTACTCGCCGGCATGGCAGGCCCGAGCACGAAAATAGTCCCAGGACACGGTGTTGTCTCGACGCGAGACGACGTAATTGAATTCCGGGACATGGTGATCACAGTAGCCAACAGGGTCGCGGCACTCGTCGATCAAGGTCAAAGCTTCGACGAAATCACCACCACAGACCCTACCGCTGAATTTAACGAGAAATGGGGTGACCCAGAACGATTCTTAACCGCAGTCTATGCTGAGCTAGCCAGCGAAGGTTAGGCCGACGCTCACAGTGGGGAGACCCGACGATCCAAGTTACCGCGCCTCAGACCCCAAAGCCCAGTCCAGGGACTCTCCAATAAGTTCGGTCAACTCGCCACAGTTAGCGCAAACCAGCAAGGCAAGCGCTAATTGTGGCGCACAGACGAAACTATGCTTGGCCAGAGATAGGTCAAGCGCACCCACCTCAAGAGGTCCACCCTGCACGAGCCCCCCGTCACAACTGTTACACCAGCCCATCACCTTATCTTATCTGGCTCAGTCTTGTTCCAACTGATCTAATGCCCCCACAAACTCACTCCAAGGAACAGGGTCTCCGTGAACCGGAGCCAAAGTAGATACCTCAAGCTTCATGCGCTCCACCTGGTTATACAGGCTACGCATCGACGGTAATTGGGCTCGCTTAGGCGGTTCATGGGTATCGAAAAGATCAGCTTGAAAGGCAATGCCTTCGGCCGGCAGATAGGCCATCAACATGCCGGTAACGTGTTGCAGCGGCTGCACATAGTACACCCGCAAAATCCGAGAATCATCGGCAATGACATAGTTCTCTTGTATCGCCTCATAGTTGTAACCCTCGGCAAGTTCAGTCGGAGGCCACTTTGAAACGATGTCCGGCTCAACGGTTCTCGGTTCATAGCTCAACACGTCGTGATTAAGGAAATCGAGATTGGACAGATGGGTCACAATCGTCGAACCGATATGAAGATACGTACGAAGTCCGCCAATATGATCGAAGTGCGGGTGTGACGCAATAACCCAACGAATCGGCTTCTCTGGCGCGAGCTTCCCGATCTCCTCGATAACAGCAAGGCTACGCGCTTCATTCCCAGGCGCTTCAAAAACTGCGACGAAGTCCTCAAACTCCACCATGTAACTATTGGCAGGACCGCCACCGAGCAGATAGACACCGTCGGCCATTTCCTGGACGGCCACCTCCATCGGAAAACTGGCCGCTTGAACTGAGGGTGGAACTGGCACAGGATCGTCACAGACATTGGGCTGCACGTCAGGAAAATTTCCGCCATAAGCATTATGTCCGGTGCTCCTGCGGTAGAACTGCCAATTATCATCCCAACCTTGGTGCGAGTGCCAGTTCACGGGCCACTTCACATCGCCAAAGGCAAGCTGATTAGTTGACTCATGCTCGATGTTGAAATCTCCCAGTGTTGGAATGTTGACCGTCGTTTTGATCCGCTGGATCTGATTTTGAGGATTGATCGTGGCATCCACTTGGTACTTCCCAAACATCGTGATGGCCACCACATGCATCTTCTCGGGGTTGACAACATTCCCGTCCCGACCCTTTTCAATCTGCTCCCACCGCCAAAAGGCAACAGGGTTCGCTCCAGGCAGACGAGCAGCCTTAAGGAAACCATGAGGGTTGAGCCACATATCAAGCTGGTAGACTTCCGCAAGTTCTGGCGGCACAGCGACCGCCTCGCCGTCACCGTCAATATGCCAGGCATATTGCCCATTGACGATATGTGTCTGGTTCGACGCCTGTTGAGTTGGAGTGCCACCAGTCCATCCGATTCCGTACTTCCACGAAGCAGGATTCAGCCCAGGCTGTCGAGTAAAGGTTTCCTTGCTCGTACCGGTCTCCCAATTGATCGTGCGTGTGTAGTTGGACATCTGATCGATTCGAGGCCAATCAATGTTGACCGCATTCTCGAAAGTCTGACCCACAGCCCCGTCGTAGCCGGCACCCGAATACGTGAGGCACCGAAGATTCGCTTCCCCAATCTCTTCTGCGACAGCAGCTAAAAGAGGCGCTGGATCGACGTAGCCTGGGGGAAAATCTTGGGCGGGCAACTGTGCCCCAGTCACCGTGAGTAAAATAACGGCACCGAAAAATCGTTTCACCATTTCTCCTCCTGACATAACCTCACGTGGTCTAGCAGCTGTTCTTCTCGACCAGTGCTCTTAGGGTACAGATACCGAAACTAATGAAGCTATTACCAACACTCTGGTCTGTTGCAGGATCACGAGGCTAACACTCTCAGTGTTACCTGAGCAATTCAATTTCCTCCGTAAAAGTCTCCAGCTAACGAGGACCGATCATACGCTGTCTCAAGTCAGTCAGCGACGGCCCTCAATAGATTGCCGAACCTAACAACCAAGCGCCAGACTAACCGTTCAACGCGGAACGACAGTTCCCGACTCAGTAAATGATAAACTCAAGTAAGTTGTTGTCTGGGTCTCTGATGTAGAGGCTTGTGCCGCTGGCCGTTCCACCATCTCGGCCTCCTGTGCGCGCCACCGGACCTTCGATAATTTCCGCTCCAGCTTGGCTTAAAGTGGAGCGCAACGCATCAGCGGTTCCATCCCAAACGAAACAAAAATCTCCACAAGGCGGCTCAGCGGCCGGCGCCCGCAGGGTAAAGGTCTCATCCTGCCACCTCTCTGGCCGATGGAAATTGATCTTGTGATGACCGAAGTGCACCGAACAGATCGATGGACCTTCCATCACCGTAAACCCCAGGTCACGATAGAACTGCACCATTGGTCCGGTGTTCCGCATTGGCACCGCCACATGGTCGAACCCCTGGATCGAGCCACCCACCTGCGAGGACAGCGAGCTGCCAGCTAGTAAAGTTGCAGACACTCCAGCACCACCACTGAATGCTCGCCGAACAAACCATCGCCGTGACTGCTTTCGACTTGATCCATCTCTCATTGTCCATCTGCCTTTCTGTCCCAGCATATCTCGTATAAACGACGCGTACAAGCAAAAGGCCGGGCCAACACTGTGGCCCAGCCTTTTTAGAGTTGACAGATCAACCGTCAGACGGGTCTCATGCCGTCATGGGCTCGTCTCGAATCGAACGCTTCACCAGGTTCCGCATCAGATTCACTTTGAACCCATTATGGGTCAACGGCGCTACGCCCTGAATAGCAGCATCACCTGCCCGCGTAGCGGTGTCCTCATTCCGGGCTTGGCCGCGAATAGCATTCTCTACCGCAGTCAAACGAACTGGAGTCGGAGCTACCCCGTTGACGACGACCCGCAGGTCCTGAATCGTGTCACCATCCTGGCGAATAGCTGTGGCTACATTCACCAGCGGGAAATCCCAGGTGTCACGGTCACGAACCTTTTCAAAGTAGACCCTAGCCCCAGCCCACGTGCTGGGAACCCGAATCGACGTAAGTAAATCGCCTGGTTCCAGCACAGTCATTCGCTCGATGTCGATCTCAGGTCCGACGAAAAACTCTTCGGCCGGTACCACCCGCTCAGATCTACCACGGCGAACCACCATGGATGCACCAAGGGCTACCAACACCGGGGCGGTATCTGACGGGTTGACCGCCACGCAACGACTTGCCCCCAAGATGCAGTGCTCTCGGTTCATCGCAGTTGGAGGGCTCGCGTAGCAGATGTTGCCGCCAGCCCGATAACAAGTCCAACCATCCCTGTAATACCAGCAACGGGTATCCTGAGAGATATTGCCCCCGATAGTCCCCTGGTTCCGAATCTGCGGCGACGCGGCGGACTTGGCCGCAAAAGCCAGCGCAGGGAACTGAGACTGAATCTCGGAGTGGTTAACCACATCAATCAGCTTCGCCATTGCTCCGATCTCAAGGCCATCAGGCGTTGACCGGATCTCTCTGAGCGATTCAATAGCACCGAGGTCAACAACCACACGTGGTCGTTTAACCCGATCCTTGAACCAATCCAGTGTATCCAAGCCCCCTGCGTAGACCCAAGCATCAGAACCATGCTCAGCCAACAATGCCACAGCATCCTCTGTGCTCGAAGGCTGGAACAGCTCGAGCTGAGGTATTACGTCGCGAATTACCGCCATAGTTATCGCCTCCCCTTCCTCAGACGTGAGCCGTTAGCCGATTGTGGCCCGTTGGGGCCTGCTCTAGCTTCGTCAGTATCATGTCACGCGTCACCGGTGTCCTGTGGAAGTCACCGTTTCCATCACCAAGTGATTCCAGAGCGTCTGCAATGGCATTGGCAACAGCACCAGACCCAGCGCCTTGTGCAGCTTCACCGATACCCTTAGCACCAAGGGGATTAAATGGGTCTGGCAAGTCAGCATTGGCCCATTTCATCGGTTGGTCATGCGGAACGTCAAGAATACCAGGAGGCCTGTTGCTATAGAACCGCTTGGCCACCTGCAACCCCCAACGCTTGTCATAGACCCACTTGGAACTTAGCGCAACCGAAAACCCCTGAATCGCGCCACCAAAAACCTGTGCCTCATAGGTCTTTGGATGCAGGATCGTACCAGCGTCAGTCCCTGCCACATAGTCGACCATCTTAATATCGCCGGTCTCAATGTCGACTTGGACTTCTGCGAACCCGGCCACGAAGGACATACGCCGCCCGCCTTCTTGATAATTGTCCTTGGCAACGCCCATGAGCCCCTGCCCGGCAAGCGCAGTCGCCGATGCTGTGGTCATGCCGTTGATATCCTCAGGCAACTCATGGCCATCATACTTGCCGCCAAGGTCGATGGCCCGCTGCGCCACCAGCCTAAAGCTGAGTCCCATTGCCCTGTTATTGCTGCGATAGACCCGCTCCCCTCCGATTTCATAGTCGTCGGGGGACCCACCCAGATCGAGCGCCGCAATTTCCTTGATCTTGCGTGTGGCGTCTTCTACTGCAGCCCAGTTAGCACGCGTATGGGCGTGAGTTGTGGAACTTCCACCCTGCGAACAACTCCAAGGCAGATGCCGACTACTATCACCCCACGCTACTTCGCACTTTTCCCATGGCATGTCCATGCCTTCGGCAGCGGTTCGCATCGTGTCGAAAGTCGACCCGGTGCCCAGGTTACCGACACCAGACTGGATATACATCCGACCATCGGGCTTAATAATAAACAAGCCATCGACCCCAGATGCCCCAGCCGAGTAGGCGCTAAGGCACATGCCGACGCCTGTCACCTTTGAGCCATCCCGCTGACCGCTCCGCGTCTTGCGATTCGTCCAATCGAAGAGCTCGG
>Ga0310344_10003970_pt1 | contig 11009 bp, 8 predicted proteins | sample HC15DNA20200_MG_FD_203801 | JGI IMG/M metagenome (GOLD analysis project Ga0310344, IMG submission 203801) | Marine microbial communities from station ALOHA, North Pacific Subtropical Gyre - HC15-DNA-20-200_MG | ecosystem: Environmental > Aquatic > Marine > Oceanic | place: Pacific Ocean: North... | reverse complement strand
AACCTGGGCGCGCGATCGAGGGACCGCGCCGAATGCGCCTGGGCCGAATCGTAAGGCACGAGCTCCGGGTCCAACCGCGGCTGGGCGGCAACGAGCACCGCCGCGCTCGCGCGCGATTTCTCGGCCACCTTCCGGTTTATCTCCTCGGTGGTAAGCACGCCCGCCTCGACCAGTAACGTCTCGAGTGCGCCGAGCCACCGGCCGTAGTAGCCGTGGGTCAGGTAAGCCGCAGGTACGATACGCTCGATTGCGTGCCGGAACTGGTCGGTGTTCTTGAGCGCGCCGGCACGGCGGGCCGCACCGAGCATCGCGTAGACTTTTGCCTCCCACGCTTCATCGAACGGAGGCTCGTCTCCCACCGGCTTGACCCGGCCATACCCCTCTTTACCTCCAAAGTCATGGATCCCGTCCATGCAGCGCTCACTTCGTTGTCTACGAACAACCAGACTATAGCGTGACCGCGAAAAGGGGGTCGACTCGAGTGTGTTACTTTCAGCCCAGTGTCGAAGGAGACCGATCATGATTGAATCACCTCGCCGCGCCGCCGAGCACCTCGCCGCCGAGCTCTCCGTACACCAGGCATTGAACCCATTCCCCGCCGAGTTCGCCCCGCAAGGGCTAGACGACGCCTACGCGATTCAAGGCGAGCTCGTTGCGATGCGCCGCGCTAACGGCCGAGAGGTCGGCGGGTACAAGCTCGCGTACACCACGGCCACCATGCAAGCCCGCTCCGGGCTCCGTGAGCCCGCGCTCGGATACCTCTTCAGCGATGAGCTGCGCGCATCCCCCGCCCGCCTGAAAGCAGCCGACTATGTCCATCTCGGACTCGAATGCGAGATGGCGGTGCGCCTGGGCCAGGATCTGCCCGCCGCCGGCGCACCCTATACCCGGGAGACGGTAGCCGAGGCCGTGTCTGCGGTAATGGCCAGCATTGAGGTCATCGACATCCGGGCCGCGCCCGACATCGATGACGCGACGAAAGCGATGCTCGGCGTATCAGCCAACATCTGGAACGCCGGGGTGGTGCTGGGGGCGGCCTCGGAGACTTGGCGAGACATCGATCTCACCACCGCTCGCGGGACGGTCCACGTCAACGGGGAGCTGGTCGGCGAAGGGTTGGGAGGCGACGTCATGGGCCACCCCCTAGAGCCACTCGCTTGGTTGGCAAACGCATTGGCAAAGCGCGGGGAACCATTGAGTGCGGGAATGATCGTCATCACCGGCAGCTTAGTCGCGCCGAAATTCTTGTCCCCCGGGGACCATGCAATCGTATCGGTCGACGGGTTGGGCGACGCAGTACTAGACGTTGAATGAGGGGAAGAACATGAGTGACAGCAACGGCGCGCTCTCGGATATCCGCGTCATCGACCTCGGACGTTACCAAGCCGGACCACGTGTTGGCCTGGTGCTGGCCCGCATGGGCGCAGAGGTGATCAAGGTAGAAGCACCGGGCGGCGACGAGAGCCGGAAGATGGCGCCGCTGGTGCGCGGCCAGAGCGCCTACTGGGTGCAATACAACAGCGGTAAGAAGAGCCTGGGCCTCGACTTACGCTCAGATGACGGGAAGGCGGTGCTGCGAGACTTGGTGCGGGAGTCGGACATCCTCATCCAAAATTTTCGCCCCGGCACCATCGCCGCCATGGGCTTTGGCTACGACGTACTCGAATCGCTGAACCCCCGAATCATCATGCTCAATGTCTCGGCCTACGGCCAAGACGGCCCCTACCGCGAACGTGTGGGGTTCGATCCCATCGGACAAGCAATCAGCGGCATGATGTCCTTGACCGGGTTTCCCGGAACCCCGCCCACGCGAACGTTCAATCCAGTCATCGATCGGATTACTGCCCTGCACGGCACTATTGGCGTGCTCTCCGCGCTGCACGAGCGCACGCTATCGGGCCGAGGCCAAACCATCGATGTCTGTCTGGCCGACACCGGGTTCTCAATGACGGAAATTCAGTGCGCGGCGTATCTTGGCGATGCCGGCGTGCCGGAGCGGGTGGGCAACGGGCGCGGGCTCACAAACACCTATCAGACGCAGGACGGATGGGTCCTCATCGCCGCGGTGAGCGACAACATCTGGCCCCGGCTTTGTTCGGCGATCGGGGCAGAGGACTGGCGAGACGACGCGCGTTTTCAAACCATGCGGGGGCGAGGCGCGGAATGGCAGCTGATGGAGGCGCGGTTGTCGGAGTGGTTCGCCGCGCGCACACGCGAGGAGGCGGTCGCGATCTTCTCCTCGCACGACATCCCCATCAACGCGGTAAACGATGTGGCCCAAGCGGCAGCGGAGCCGCATCTCCATGAGCGCGAGCTGCTCATGGAAGTCCCCGATCCCGTGGCCGGAACCATCCACGTCTCGGGCAGACCGATAAAGCTGAGCCGTACCCCCGGCGAGGTGGGTAGCGCACCGGTGCCCGGCGAGCACACTGCCGAGATCCTCGGGGAGCTCCTCGGCTACGATAGCGCGCGCATTGCCGCCCTCAAGGAAGGCGGCGCAGTCTACTAGGGACGAGCTATGGGAGCGAAGAGCGTGGGAGACGCGAGCAGCTGGCGGGGACGGAGCCCCGCAACTTTCCAATGCGAAAAGCAACCAGCGACCGGTTCCGCCGGCGTTGTGACCGCGAACCATCACCTGGGCGCAGCCGCCGGCGCCGAGATGCTTGCCGCCGGCGGCAACGCGGTCGATGCGGCAGTGGCCACCTTACTCGCCCTCACGGTGGTCGAGCCCATGATGGTTGGCATCATCGGCGGCGGCATGATGCATATACGCCAGGTAAACGGCGACCACGTGGTAATCGATGGTCAAAGCCAAGCGCCGCAAGCGGCAACCGCAGACATGTTCGAGCCGCTGTCCGACGACATCGCCACCCGGCTAGAGACCAAGGGCCGCAAGAACGCGGTTGGTCCGCTCGCCACCGCGACCTCGGGCAATCTCGCCGCATGGGCGCACGCCCTCGAGCACTACGGCACATTTTCGCTCGCCGACGTCATCGAGCCCGCCATCCGTTTCGCTGAGCGAGGCTTCGCCGCGTCAGACTACCTTTGCGAGTGTACGCAAGAGTCCGCCGTGGACCTCGCGAACGATCCCGCGATCGCGGCGATCTACCTTCCGGACGGCGAGCCCCTCAAGGTGGGCGCAAGGGTACGTCAACCGGCCTATGCGGAGAGCCTGCGCGCCATTCGAGACGAGGGTCCCAGCGTTCTCTACGGCGGAGCGCTCGGTCACGCGGTCGCCGAGTACATGGCGCACGAAGGCGGTGTGCTGGGCATCGCAGACTTGCGCGACTACACACCGATCGAACGCGCACCGGTGCGCGGATCCTATCTCGACACCGAGATTATCGGCCCGCCACCGCCGTCGTCCGGTGGCATTCACGTGATACAGATGCTCAATATTCTGGAGGGCTACGACCTCAGTAAGATGGGCTTCGGCTCACCCGATGCCGTGCACTTGCTCGCGGAAGTCATGAAGATTGCCTTTGCCGACCGGGACGCCGGCACCGGGGATCCGGCATTCCTCGACGTGCCGGTCGAGCGGCTAATCGACAAGGCCTACGCCGCGGCGCGCCGCAACGAGATCGATCTCGGACACGCGCAGTCCTGGAGCACCGGTGTATCGGCCGGGCGCGAAGGTGACCACACCACCCACATGACCGTGGTCGACAAGGACGGCGGCATCGTCGCGGCGACTCACACCATCAACAGCTTGTTCGGTGCGCGCTACCTCATTGGGGACACCGGAATGATCGCGAACAATTATATGTTCCTGTTCGATCCCCACCCCGGGCGTGCGCTCTCGATTGCGAGCGGAAAGCGTGTCCCGACCTCGATGTCCCCGGTCATGGGTTATCGAGCCGGCGAGATCGACTTTGCCCTCGGCTTGGTCGGCGGGGTGCGCATCTTCCCCTCGGCGATGCAAGGCATCGTGAACCTGGTGGCCCACCGGATGAGCCTGCCCGAAGCGGTGGAAGCCCCGCGGGTGTGGACCCAAGGTGGGGTACTGGAGCTCGAGATCGGCACCCCCGACGCCACCGCGGCCGCGCTCGCGGCCCGAGGCCACAACATCGTAGCAAGCCAGCACCTCGGCGGCGGTATGAATGGCGTGCGCAACCTCGGCGAGGGGCTTTGGCAAGGGGCCGCATGCTGGCGCGCCGATGGCACCGCCATCGCGCTGGGGGGTGGTACGGCCCGAACCGGCGTGCGGTTCCGCCCGGAAAGCTAGCCTGCCTGGAGTTACCACGGCACCCTTTCGAGACCGGACGAGGCCGGAGGCGGGGCTCCCGCTACCATGCCTTAGAGGCCGCCGGGCGCGTTTCCCGGCGAGCCCCTGCGCGCCAGCAGGCTCGAACCTAGCCGAGCGCCACGTTGCGCTTCAGAAACTCGATGACCGAATCGGCGAAGATGTCATTACGGTCACCGGCCACCATGTGGGCAGCATCCTTGACGCTAACGTACTCCGCGTGAGGACACTGTTCGAGAAAACTCCGAGCCCCGGCCTCGCTCAGAACGTCCGATAGCCCGCCCCGCACGAGTAGTGTCGGCAACTTGAGGTGGTCCGCCGCGCTGGCGAGTCGCTCCCGGTAATCGGACATACGCCGGCTGTTTCGCCGGGCAGGATCCCAGTGCCAGTGGTACTTCCCGTCCTTGCCCAGCCGCACGTTCTTGGCGAGCCCATCGAGCTTGCGCGGCCGCTTACGATGGGGCTGGTAGTTGGCGATGGCTTCCGCCACCTCTTCCAAATTATCAAATCCCTCGGGCTTTTGGCTCATGAAGGCCTGGATCTTCTTGGTGCCCTCGGGCTCGATCTTCGGCGCCATATCCACCAGCACCAGCGCAGCAGCGTCGAGGTGCCCCTCGCCAACGGCGATCAAGCTCGTGCCGCCGCCCATCGACGCGCCGACGAGCGTGGGTTTACGGCCGTTGGCGAATCCCTCGAGGGCCTCGACCACGCAGCGTAGATCGCCCACCATGTGATCGGCGGTGTAATCGTCGGGATCGGCCCAGCTCGAATCGCTGTGACCGCGCGCATCGAAGGCCACGACGTGATATCCGGCAGCCCCCAACGTCTCGCCCGCGCCTTTCCATGCGTGGCGCGTCTGGCCGCCACCGTGCTGTAGCACCACAAGCGGGCCACTCGGATCGCCCCATGTGTCGCCGGCAATGGTGACACCGCCCACGCCGTCCCAGTTGTGCATCGGTACCGGCGTCCCTGGCAAACGCTCACCCGCGTTTCTGTCCATTTTTCAATAGCCTACATGCTGTCCTTGCAACCGACGGATGGTAACACTCTCAGCTGAGGTATGGAGCCTGGGTCGCAGGCTCAGATGACCCAGCGGGTCTGGCCCGTCGGCGCGGTTGTTACCGAACAGCGCATGACCCACCATCGTTGCTCCCACCCATACGCGCATGCACGGAGCACAGATGGATACCCTCGACTACGGTTACCTGGACACGCTCGGCGCCGGGATGATGTTCTTTCCCCGCCAGGACCGGCGCGCACCTCCCGCAGGGGCGGAAGACCTCTACGTCCCTGTTGACGATATCGAGCTCGGTGCGCGCTTCTATGTCGGCGATGCCGCACATCCGACGCTGCTCTACTTCCACGGCAACGGCGAGGTTGCCGCCGACCACGACGACATCGCCCCGATGTATCACACCATCGGACTCAACTTGCTCGTTGTCGATTTCCGAGGCTATGGCCGCAGCAATGGCTCTCCGAGCTTCCGTACGCTGGTCGAAGACAGCGGTCCCGTTACGCACTGGTTTCACGCGCTGCTCGATGAGCGGGGTTTCGCTGCGCCGCGGTTCGTTATGGGCCGGAGTCTCGGGGCCTACCCCGCACTCGAGGTAGCCGCCTGTCACAGTGACCGGATGGACGGCGTAATCATCGAGAGCGGCGGCGCCAGCGTGCACCGATTAGCGCAGCGCGTCGGGGCGGAGGAGGACCCCAGAGCCCTCGACATCGCACGACAGCACGATGCTCGGATCCGTGGGATCGAGCTGCCCGTCCTGATTATTCACGGCGAAGCAGACGATCTCGTGCCGATGAGTCAAGCCAGGCGGCTCGAGGAGCTGCTCGGCCCGCAAATGAGCGAACTTCTTGTGATTCCCTTCGCCGGTCACAACGATTTGCTGTGGGTCGGCGCCGAGGCCTACTTCGAGGCCATCGCACGCCACATCGACCTCGCGGGCAACCGCTGAATCGGGTAGCCTCGCTGTCTCGCAAATAAGCCCTTTTTCACACAATGAACGAAGATCTGATGCGGCGCTTTCCCGCTGTTTCGTACCTCGAGGCGCGAGCGCGCCGGCGCATCCCACACTTCGGCTGGGAGTACCTAGCCAGCGGCACGACACGCGACGAAGGCCTCGAGCGCAATCGCCGCGCCCTCTCCGAGGTGCTGCTCGTACCCGAGTTTATGAAGGGTGCGGCCGCGCCGTCCATCGAGACAGAGCTCTTCGGCGTCAAGTACGCCGCACCGTTCGGGATCTCACCGGTCGGCTTGACCGGTCTGATGTGGCCGCAAGCCGAGCGGATTCTGGCGCGCACCGCGGCTAAAGTCCGAATCCCTTACGGCCTGAGCACCGTCGCAACGGAAGGACCGGAGACGATCGGCCCGATCGCTGATGGCATGGGTTGGTTTCAGCTCTATCCCCCACGCAACGAGAACATCCGCGGCGACTTGCTGAAACGGGCCGCCGACGCCGGGTTTACCACGTTGGCGGTGACGGTAGACGTCCCCGCCCCTTCGATGCGGGAGCGACAAAAGAAGGGAGGTGTCGGGGTGCCGCCCAAGATCACGCCGTTGATGCTCTATCGCACGGCGATTCGGCCCGCGTGGGCGCTCGCAACCCTCTCAGCAGGCATCCCGAGATTTCGCGGACTAGAACGCTATGTCGATTCCACGAGCATGCAAGACATGGCTGCCTTCATCGGGCAGGAACTGTCTATTCCCGTGGACTGGGACTACCTGAAGGCAGTTCGCGACAGCTGGGACGGCCCTATGGTCATCAAGGGCGTCATGACGGTGCGCGATGCCGAGGAATGTGTTGCAAACGGCATGGACGGGGTGTGGGTCTCAAACCATGGCGCTCGCCAGTTCGATGCAGCACCCGCCTCCATCTCGGTGCTCCCCGACATTGCCGCCGCAGTCGGCGACAAAACGAAGATCATCTTCGACAGTGGCCCTCGAACCGGCCTAGACATTGCGCGTGCGATCGCATTAGGCGCCGATTTCGTGTTTCTCGGCCGCGCGTTCATGTTCGGGGTGGGAGCACTCGGCGAAGCGGGCGGAGAGCACGTCTACCACCTGCTGGATGCCGATCTCAAAAACAACATGGCGCAGATCGGTTGCGCGACCTTGGGAGAGCTGTCCGACCGACTCGGGAAGAGACCAGCATGACCGCCACGACCGACCGACCTTGCACTGTGGGTGAGCTGCGGACATCCGGCTGGCACGAACGTGGTATCCGAGAGGAGATGCGCGAAAACCTCATACGCAAGCTCGCCGCGGGCGAGGAGGTGTTGCCGGGCATCATTGGCTACGACGAGACAGTGATCCCCCAGCTCTACAATGCGATCCTCGCTGGTCAAGACATTATCCTGCTCGGTGAGCGCGGCCAAGCCAAGACCCGCATCATTCGTAGTCTCACGAGTCTCCTGGACGAGTGGACCCCACTGCTCGACGAGTGTGAGATCCCGGAAAACCCTTACGCACCGATCAGCGCCGAAGGACGCCAACGGCTCGCAGCGCACGGCGACGAGGCACCGGTGCGCTGGATGCATCGCGACGAGCGTTACGGGGAGAAGCTCGCAACGCCCGACATCACGATTGCCGATCTCATCGGTGAGCTCGATCCCGTGAAGATCGCCGAAGGTCGTTACTTATCCGACGAGCTCGCCATCTCCTACGGGCTGCTTCCGCGCAGCAATCGCGGCATCTTTGCGATCAACGAACTGCCCGACCTCGCCGAGCGAATTCAAGTAGGTCTGCTCAATATCATGCAGGAACGCGACGTGCAGATCCGCGGACACAAGGTACGCATGCCCCTCGACGTCATCGTCGTCGCAACGGCAAATCCAGAGGACTACACCAACCGGGGTCGTATCATCACCCCGCTCAAGGATCGGTACGGCGCGCAGATCCGCACCCACTACCCGCTCTCGCTTGCCGATGAAATCCGGGTTATGGAAAACGAGTTCACCGAGCTCGACATGGGCGAGTACCGTGTCAAGGTGCCCGGCTTCATCACCGAGGCCATTGCCGAAATTACCCGCATCGCCCGAAACTCACCGGATATCTCGCAGCGCTCCGGTGTGTCGGTGCGCGCCTCCATCGCGAACTACGAGACGGTGCTCGCCAATGCGCTGCGACGTACGATCATCGCAGGGGAGCAAGAGGTCGTCCCGCGGATCTGCGATCTGTCCTACGTGCTGTCGTCGCTCGGGGGAAAGCTAGAGTTCGATACGTTCGAGGAAGGGCGCGAGACCCAGGTCATGGAAAAGTTCATCGACCAAGCAATTTCCGAGGTCTTCAAACGCCGGTTCGATCTCGAGACGCTCGACCACGTGGTCTACGAGTTTCGAGACGGCGTCACGGTCGAGGTCGGTGAGGGCGTCTCGACCAGCGATTACGAAGCAGTGCTCGAGCGCATGGATGCCTTGTCGGTGGCGATAGAGCGCATTGCGCCGAAGGGCACCGCTGCGGAGCGGGCCGCGACGCTGGAGCTCTTGCTCGAAGGGCTGCATCAGCACAAGTTGCTCAACAAGGACGTCGTGCAAGGCCAGATGACCTACTGGGGATAATCAACCATGCCTGCCGTCGGACGCTCAATGCAATACAGCCGCTGGGACGGGACGCAAGACCTCTCACAGCTCGACCCGGACGACATTCTCGAGGCACTCGCCGACGACCTGATGGATCACGGCGACTTGCGCAGCGCGATGCGCAATTTAATGCGCCGCGGCTTGCAAGGCGCAGCGCCCATGCAAGGACTCCGCGATCTGATGCGAAAGCTCCGTGAGGAGCGCAAACAACAGCTAGAGCGTTTCAACCTCTCCGGGGTCATGGACGGCATCAAGGCGCACCTCGAGGAGGTGTTGCGTCTAGAGCGCGATGCATTGGATGCCATGCGGGGCTCGAAACGAGACGGCGACAGCGCCGACCCACAATCGAGCAACGGGGCCGACGACGACGGACACGAGACGCGAGATCCCCACAGCGGAGCTGACAACAACCCCGGCGACGGGGAGCCGAGTTTTGCAAGCTCCCTCATGGACAGCATCGCCGACAAGAACGCCCAATTCCTCGACGCTCTCCCGAGCGATCCTGCGGGTAAGGTCAAGGCGCTCCAGGACTACGAGTTCGTAAGTCCCGAGGCGCAGGCGAAGTTCGAGGAGCTGCGGGAGCAGCTCCGCCAAGCGATGACTCAGACGTTCTTCAAAGACGTCGAGAACATGATCCAGGACATGTCCGAGGGCGACGTCCAGCGTATGAAGGACATGGTCGAAGACCTCAACGACATGCTCGTCAAGCACATTGGGGGCGAGGAGGATCCGGGATTCGACGAGTTCATGCGCAACTATGGCGACATGTTTGGCCCCAATCCGCCGCAGTCAATCGACGAACTCGTCGAGCAGATGCAGCGTCAGATGGCCGCTATGCAGTCGCTCATGATGTCCATGCCCACGAGCCAGTTCGAGCAGCTACAAAATCTTCTAAAGGACCGCCTCGGCGATTCCGACCTCGATCAAGGGCTTCGAAGCCTGGCGCAGAAACTCGATTTTCTCGACCCGGACAAGGGTCAACGCTACCGTTTTGAGGGCGACGAGTCGCTCGATTTGCAAGCCGCCATGCAGCTTATGGAGCAAATGCATGACATGGAGGACCTGCAACACGAGTTAACGAAAGCCCAACGCGACGGAGAGCTCGATCACATTGACGTCGATAAGCTCGAAGCGCTCCTCGGCGAAGAAGCTACGGACGCGCTCGAGAAGATGCGCAAGCTCGTCGAAGTGCTCGAGCAAGCGGGTTACATCAGTCGTGACGGGGATCAGTTTGGCCTGACGCCCAGGGGCATGAAGCTCATCGGGCAAAAAGCGCTCGGTGAGATCTACCGGGCGATCAAGCGTCACAGCCTCGGCAACCATCAGCTCCCCGAAGAAGGCCGCTTCGGAGAGCGACTGGATGCCACGAAGGCATACGAGTTCGGAGACCCGTTTCATCTCCACATGTCCCGCACACTGCAAAACGCTTTGCGCCGGACGGGGCTCGGTACCCCCGTCGCATTGCAGTCCGAAGACTTCGAGGTCTACCGCCATGAGCAAGCCGTTCGCACCTCCACGGTACTGTTGGTCGATCTGTCGTGGTCGATGGAGCTCCGGGGCGCCTTTCCCGCGGCAAAGAAAGTCGCACTGGCGCTGAACAATCTCATCACCTCGGCCTTCCCGCGAGATACCTTCCACGTGGTGGGATTCTCCGCGTATGCGCGAGAACTGAAGGCCCATGAGGTGCCCTTCTTGAGCACCGACGAGTACGTAATGGGGACGAACATGCACCACGCGCTACTCACGGCCGAGAAGCTTCTCGAGCGCCAGCCCTCGGGCACGAAGCAAGTCCTAATGATCACCGACGGCGAGCCCACCGCCCACATCGAGAACGGCCGTGCCCAATTCGCCTATCCCCCGACGCCGCGCACCATTCGAGAGACCTTGCGCGCGGTCAAGCGATGCACCTCCAAGCGCATCACCATCAACACGTTCATGCTCGACGAGAGCGATTACTTGCGCACGTTCATGGATGAAGTCAGCAAGATCAACGGCGGACGAGTCTTCTACTCTTCCCCCGATCGACTGGGCGAGTACGTTCTCGTCGACTATGTCCACAATAGGCGCAAGGTGATCGGAAAGCGTTAGCGAGGGATGCACGATGCGGCGCAGCGTTAGAGTCGATGGGGGCAACCCTTTGACCAATTTCCACACGCTCGAGGAGAGGACCGGCGGTGCTTTC
>Ga0310344_10003969_pt1 | contig 11010 bp, 7 predicted proteins | sample HC15DNA20200_MG_FD_203801 | JGI IMG/M metagenome (GOLD analysis project Ga0310344, IMG submission 203801) | Marine microbial communities from station ALOHA, North Pacific Subtropical Gyre - HC15-DNA-20-200_MG | ecosystem: Environmental > Aquatic > Marine > Oceanic | place: Pacific Ocean: North... | reverse complement strand
ACAGAAAGGAGTTCCAAGTACTAAAGGCGCAATGTAATGGTAGATGTTGCAATATTTGACTATGGAGCTGGAAATATCTTTAGTCTAAAAACTTCACTTGAAAAAAATGGTGCTAATGTTGATGTTATCACAAGCTTTGATCAGTCAAAAAAATATGATGGTCTATTACTTCCAGGTGTAGGAAATTTTGATCCTGCAATTAGAAGCATTAGAGATTATTCATCCATTGACTTTAATGATTTTGTTAAAGATGAAATTCCTGTCTTGGGAATTTGTTTAGGAATGGAAATGTTCTTTAAACAAAGTCAAGAGGGTAAAGAAAAGGGTCTAAACGTAATGAATGGTGAAGTGGTTTTACTTCCAAATGAAATGAAAATCCCCCACATGGGTTGGAATAGTTTAGAAATTACAAAAGAAAGTAAAATTTTAGAAGGTGTAGATAATGATGTATGGGTTTATTTTGTTCACTCATATAGAGCGAAACCAGATAATAATGACATAATTGTTGCGAATGCAGATTATGGAATTAAAGTGCCAGCAGTTGTTGAGGATAAATTATTTTTTGGTACACAATTTCATCCTGAAAAATCTGGTAAAGTAGGCTCATTGATGATCAAAAATTTCCTTAGAGTGTGTAGTAAATGAAAATAATCCCTGCAATCGATATCATGGATGGTAATGTAGTTCGTCTTTACAAAGGTGATCCAAATAATAAAACAATCTATAGTGATAATCCTGTAGAAATTGCAAAAAAATGGGAATCTGCAGGTGCAGATATTTTGCATGTTGTTGATTTAGATGCTACCATAGGTTCAGGTGAAAACTCAACAATGATTAAAGAAATTGCTTCAAACGTCTCAATTCCTCTCCAAGTTGCAGGTGGATTGAGGAGTGAAGAAAAAATTTCTCAAGTTTTAGATTTTGCATCTCGTGCAGTAATTGGAACTATTGCCATGCAACTAAAAGAAAGCGAACAAGAAAACATACTTGGAGATTTTATTCAAACATTTGGAAATGAACGAATAGTTATCTCAATTGACCACATTGATGGAAAAATTGTCACACATGGATGGCAAAATAATACTGGAGTAGATCTATTTGAAGCAACAAATGAATTTGTAAAATACGGTTTCACTGAATTTCTTACTACAAATGTCTCAAAAGATGGAACACTTGAAGGTCCAGATATGGAATCATTGAGAAAGATATCTCAAATACAAAATTGTAATGTAATTGCTAGTGGTGGAATTTCAAAAATGGGTGATATCGAAGAAATTAACAAAATAAATCCATTTGGAGTAATTCTTGGAAAGGCACTTTATGAAGGTCTGGTTTCAATAGAGGAGGCAAAAAAAATTGGCGCTAACTAAACGAATTATTCCATGTTTAGATGTTGCAAATGGTCGTGTTGTTAAAGGATTGAATTTTGAGTCAATAAAAGATGCAGGTGATCCGGTACAATTAGCAGAGAAATATAGTAATGAAGGTGCAGATGAATTAGTTTTTCTTGATATCACAGCTTCATCTGAACAACGTGAAACTATCAAATCACTTGTAAAAAAAGTTGCAGAGGTAATTGATATACCATTTACAGTTGGTGGTGGAGTCAAAACATTGCAACATGCAAGAGATATTTTACTTAATGGCGCTGATAAGGTTGCAATTAATACTGGTGCAGTAAAAAACCCCGAAGTTATTAGTGAATTAATGGAATTGTTTGGTAAACAATGTGTTGTTGTTGCAATTGATTCTAGACGAAATTACAATATTGAAAAAGGAAAAAACATTTTTTCAGAAAATGGAAAGCAATTTTGGTTTGAAGTGTTCATTTATGGAGGAAAGAAAGAAACAGGATTAGATGTTATTGATTGGGCTAAAAAAATTGAAGAATTAGGCGCAGGAGAAATACTTCTTACAAGTATTGATAGAGATGGAACAAAAGATGGGTATGATACATTATTGACAAATGAAATTGTTCATGCAGTTGGCATTCCTGTAATTGCATCTGGTGGTTGTGGAAAACCTGAAGATATGGTTGATGTATTTAAGAATACAGAAGTCAATGCAGCACTTGCAGCATCAATTTTTCATTACGAAACACATTCTGTTAATCGTGTCAAAGAAATGATAAAACAAAATGGGATACCTGTAAGATATTAATTATTGACCAATTGATGGTTGTATGTATTGTCCTGGTATTTCTGTAGATTCATCAAGGCAATCTAGATAATATTGTTCAGAGTGTGGTAATACTTCATCCATTACTTGAAAATATATTCTATCTTCTGGCATTGATGCAAACATAACTGTCCATTCTCCAATCAATTGTTCTTTATCACACAGACCTCCACCACTTCTATCAAATGACTTTGCTAATGCAGGTCTAAAGTAATGTTTTACTGATGATTTTTCATCTCCATCAAATTTTAAATCTAAATAACTAATTCCTCCAGGAGTAAAAAATTTCACGCTATCTTGTAGTCCTGGTGGTATACCATTAATTTTTATGAAAACGTTTTCACCTAAAAGATATTTGTCTTTATTGATAGTTAATCCATATAGTGTCTGTGGATTTTCTGGATAAACTACATGTTTTACAGTTTTATCATCAGCTTTAGTTTGATCATCATAATATTCTTCCACAGTACTCTTTTGGTATGATGAATCATAAATCTGAAAACCAATAACACCAATAATTACTGCAATTCCTACGGCAACAGCAATTCCAACATTTTTATTCATGATTCATGTCGTTTTTTTTAATTCTATAAAACTTTCTTAGCTAAATTTCTTCTCATTTTCTTTAATTTTTACTATTTTATTGAATATTATTTAAAAATTCTTTGTAATTTTTATTTATATTAAGAAACTTTAAAATTTTTTATGCGTATTCTATTCTAATTTTATAGATAAAAATTAAGTAATACTTAATCTAATATTAGGACATTTTATGAATAAACGATAATCAGATTATGATCATGAGTAAAAATCACCTTCAATGTAGGGAATGTAAAAAAGAGTATGAACCTACTTTCAAGTATATTTGTGATGAGTGTTTTGGTCCGTTAGATGTAAAGTATGATTTCCCTTCTGTAAACAAAAACACCTTCAAAGATAGAGAAAAAAATTACTGGCGTTATTTTGAATTACTACCTATCCAAGATAAGAAAAATATTGTAAGCATTGAAGCAGGATTAACTCCTTTAGTAAAAGCTGAAAAACTTGGAAAAGAACTAGGACTGAATAATCTATACATAAAAAATGACTCTGTTAATCCTACATTTTCGTTTAAAGATAGACCTGCTGGCGTTGCAATATCAAAAGCAAAAGAATTTGGGTTAAAGTCAGTTGGATGTGCGTCTACTGGAAATTTAGCATCTGCAACTGCTGCACATGCAGCAAAAGCAGATATGCCATGTTACATCTTTGCACCAAGTAACATTGAAACTGCAAAAATTGCACAGGCCCTTTCTTATGGTGCTGAATACATTTCTGTAGATGGTACATATGATGAAGCAAATAGAATTGCCGCCCAAATTGGTGATAGAAAAGGCGTTGGTGTTGTTAACATTAACATGCGATCTTATTATGTTGAAGGTTCTAAAACATTAGCATATGAAGTTGCAGAACAATTAGATTGGAATGTTCCAAATCATCTTATAGTTCCTACTGGAAGTGGTGCTATGTTAAATGCAATTTGTAAAGGATTTGAAGAATTACAAACTGTTTCTTTACTTGATGATTTATCTTCAATGCATATGCATTGTGCACAACCACATGGATGTGCACCAATAGTTGATGCATTTGAAAAAAATTCTGACAAAGTTGTTGCAGTAGAGCAACCAGAAACTGTTGCAAAAAGTTTAGCTATTGGTGATCCTGGTGATGGTCGTTATGTTTTAAAGAGATTAAAACAATACAATGGAATTGCAAAAGAAACAGATGATCAAGAAATTTTAGATGCAATTTTACTTTTAGCAAAGACAGAAGGAATTTTTACGGAGCCTGCTGGTGGTGTATCTGTTTCTGTTTTGAAAAAAATGGTGGAAGAAGGAAAGATTGACAAAGATGAAACTACTGTTTGTTATGTTACTGGTAACGGTCTAAAGGCTACTGAATCAATAATGAGTGTATTAACAAAACCACAAGTAATGCAGGCTGATGTTGCAAAAATTTCAGCAGTGATAGGATGATTATACAATGACAAAAATCACATTCACAATTCCTTCAGTTCTTAATGCAGGTGGTGGAGAAAAAAAAACAGAACTAGATGCATCAACACTTAAGGAATCTTTTGAAAAAATTTCTGAAATCATGGGTGATGATTTTAAAAGAAAAGTTTTAGAAGCTGATGGTTCACCTCGTTCACTAATTAATATTTACATCAATGGAAAAAACGCAGCATTTGATGATGGACTTGACACTCCATTAAATGAAAACGATGAAGTTTACATTTTACCTGCAGTTGCAGGTGGTTCTGATCTATCTGAAAAAGAATTAGATAGATTTTCACGTCAAGTAATGTTACAACAAATTGGTTATGATGGACAATTAAAAATAAAAAATTCTAAAGTTTGTGTTGTTGGTGTTGGTGGACTAGGAAATCCAATTACAACAAGACTTACTGCAATGGGAGTTGGTAAATTAAGAATTGTTGATCGTGATGTAATTGAACTATCAAACTTACATAGACAAACAATGTTTGATGAAAATGATGTTGGACAAGTTAAAGTTGAAGTTGCAGCAAAAAAATTAAAAATATTAAATCCTGAAGTAGAAATTGAAGCATTACCTGTTTCTATAAATGATTACAATGCAGCAGAAATTATTGATGGATGTGATGTTGTAATTGATGCACTTGACAGTGTCAATGCACGTTATTCATTAAATAAAGCATGCGTAGAAAAAAATATTCCATTTGTTACTGGTGCAGCAGTTGGTGTAACAGGTCAAGTCTTTACAGTTTTACCAAAAGAAACTGCATGTTATCATTGCATGTTTCCTGCATTAGATGAAGATGCTATGCCAACTTGCAGCATACAAGGTGTACATCCTCCAATACTTTCTATTATTGGTGGAATTGAAGTGTATGAAGCAGTTGATGTCATACTTGGAAAAAAACCAAAGTCTTCTAAAAAATTCATCTCTATTGACTTGGAGAATTTGGAATTTTCATCTGTTAGGACATCTAAACAAGACGCATGCTCTGTTTGTGGTACTGGAAAGAAGACTCAGGCACCAAAACAAGAGTTAATCCTAGAAGAATTATGTGGCAGAAACATGGGAAAACGCACATTTTCAATCACGCCTACGTATGAGGTGACTCTAGACGTCGATGATGTGACTGCAATCGCAAAAGAGAAGGGATTCCTAGTCGAGAATCAGGGGGACTTGGGATTATCCATGCGTACAAATGACATATCAGTTAATTTCATGAAGAAAGGCTCTGCTGTAGTCGTGGGTTCTAGTAATGAAGATGATGCTGTCTCACTATACAAGAGCCTTCTAGGCACGAAATCTGTTAGTGCATAGACAGTCAAAAATTGAAAGAATTACAATCAAAATTATAAGAATTATAACGATCAAATGGCGATCTTGAAAGGATCATAATTTTAACCAAGAAACTGTACGAATCGTCCATTAAGGTTAAATAGTAAAATTTGAAAAAAATGCTAATAACATGAATAAAGAATTAGGACGAAAAATAACTAGTCTAACCTTAATGACTATAATGCTAACATGGTCAGCAGCTATGGGCTTCTCAAGCACATTCATGCCAGAAGCTTTCGCAGAGAATCAATATCTCTACGTATCTGCTGAATCAGCAGGATTTGTCGCAGGCGCACAAGTTATAGAAATCGTTGTAGCAGAGCCAAGCATATCAGAACTTGATACTGCTTATGGTATGCCGGATGTCAATGTTAACGGATCATCCATCGTGATGGCGCAAGCTGTTGATGGTGCATGGTACGCATACATTGTAGACGCATACTCATCAAACGTTGTAGATTCATACTATACACTGGCCAATAATGGTCAAGGTGGTGGTGCCGACTTCGGTATCATGTGTGGTCCTACAACTGAATTGGCTTACAAGAATGACGGCGCATCAGAAACTGGTTTATCCGCTTCTGAGACCCAAGGTATATGGTTACCATATGCACTTGGTGACGCAAATGCAAAAGGTTATGATAGCTCCCACAAGGGTGCTAGCACTTACTCTGCAGGTGACAGTCTCACAGATTGTTCACCATCAGCAGCTGAGTGGACCGATGGTCGTACAACTGGTATCAACGCAACTTCTAACTTACAAATGAATGTCGTCAGGGAATCTCCAGCACTATCAAACCAGACAACTGCAAACGAGTATGGTAATATCAGACTCGGTGCAAATGCATGGCCAATGATTCAGATGCTAGACTTTACCGGTGACGGCATGATTGATATTGTCTATAACAGAGCAGGTGCAGATGAAACTGTATCACTCGTTTATACTGACAGCGCAGACGGACTATCCTTTGACAAAGATGTATACGGATTAGAACACGAAGTAGGATTGACACTTACTGATTGGAACTTAAACATTGACCCAACTGACGAAGACAGTTGGACCTTTGGTACATTGCCATCTAATGCAACTGTATTCTATCAACTATTTGATGAGAATGGTGCACGAGATAGTGACGGTACAGCCAATTTCGATAATGCATTCAATTCTGCAACTGCAGGCGATATTGTTCAAGCAGGCGTGTTCACAATCGATAGAAACGGCGATGCTTACACAGCAGACGCTACTACTAATGCAGTAATTGATTTCCAGGATAACGCTGATACCTTGTGGATATGTGCAGACGGACTTTGTGGTTCATCATCACACTCACAAGCTAACCAGCCATTAACAATGACAGAAGCCGGTGCAAACACTGGTGTCTTCATTAACTGGGATGAAGGATTAGTAACAAACATGGTAATCAACACCGATGCCCCAAGAGGCACTCAAGCCATCTTCAACTATGATGGTATCGAGTATGGTGTTTTGACTAACCCAACATTTGGTACTATCGAATATGATCTAAGTATGATAGGTGACGAATGGAACTCTGGTGAAGTTGTTAATATTAACATCTTTGACCCAGACATGAACTATGATGCAAGATATGAGGACTCACTAGGAGTTGGTTCAAACAACTCTGTTGTACCTGCTATCAAGATCGGTTCTCCAATCACTCTAGCAACTTTGTCTACATTAATTGCCGATACACAAGAACTTGGAACACAAACTATCGATACAGCTTTGAACAATCAATGTTCATCTGATTACGATACATCACAAGCAACTGGCTATACATCCTGTTATGAGAAATACTCCGAAAGAAGTATCATCACAACAGAGATGGATTTAGGTAAAGCATTTGCTGCAAATGATAACTTGTTGTTCACTCATTCATCCGACACTACAGTCAAAACCTTCAAGGATTTGATTGCTGGTGCAAACGGAACTGGTGCATACACATATGTCCAGTTTGATCTAAGATCATTGAATAACGGTTCTGACAATCTATCATTCGGAGGAAACTTCACATTTGGTGACTCTACTATCCGTGCAGGCGGAATTGGCGACGTTGGCTACTATGACAGTGGCGAATCCGACAAACTAACTGCAAACGATAACAGAGGAGCAGCATCCTTCAGTGGACTTGTAGGTAATGCACCTGTCAATATTCCAACTGAAAAATTGTATGGCTTAGATTCCTTAACTGACTCCGACGCACTTACAATGCAAATCAAATTCCTCGATGCTGATACATCAGTAGGAATTGGTGATGGTAAGAATATACCATTAACCGTTGACATTGTATCATGGGGTCAGAGCAATGATGGTGTAACATCATCTGATAGACACAATAATGCAATCTACAGAATCGAAGCAGAAGAGACAGATAACAACAACAGTAACTTGTTTAGTGCAGAAGTTGAATTCGTTATGTTAAACCAACTTAACGTAAACGACTCTGGAACATACAACGACACTGTTGCATACGGTGACGAAATTGTCATGATTATCCACAATGATAGTACTGACGAGGACGAAGTCCGTGTATCATATCTTGACTTAGGCTCAGACGGTGTAGAAACACAAATCTCAGCTCAGTTAGCAGCTCCAACACACTCAGGTGTTGTAGAATTTGACGCAGACAGTTACAAAGAAGCAGACACTGTAACAGTTACATTAACAGACCCAGATCTTAACACATCCCCAGAGGTCATCAATATTTACACAGTAGTAAATTCAAGTGCAGAACCAGCAAATGACATGGTCGGTAAAGCCGGTTATGGTCAAAATACCGTAGGTGATAACTTCGGTAGAATGTTGGATATCACAATTGATGACGAACAATGGCTAGATTCTGACGAAACATCATCAAGTTCAAACTTGACATGTTCATCAGACCTAGATGATGGTGTTACTGATGGTTTGTACAATTCCGGATTCAGTCTCGTAGAGACTGGAGTTAACACTGGTGTATTCACTGGTGACTTCCAAATACCACCACAATATGGTGCAAGAAGTAGCGGAACATGTACAGTCACTTCAACACTAGGTAAAGATCTTGAAGTTAACTATGTAGATTACAGAGACGCATCTGGCGAAATCATCGAAGTAGGTGACGGCGCAGGTATCAGAGCAAACACTGGTTCAGTCTCACTAGACAGAACTGTTTACCCTGTTCCATTTGGAGAAATTGATGACTTCTCAGTAGATTCATCTAAGAAAACTCCAAACAGTAGATCACTATTCCCAATACACAATACTGGAATGAGTGGATCATACCTCGACTCAGCAACTGAAACACTAGGAAGTGGAGACTTAACCATCCACATCCGTGTAGATGACCCAGACTATGATGTATCAGCAACTGGTGAAGACCAAATTGCAGAGAACACTACAAATGCTAGTGACCCAGACGGTGACGGCACTTCAACCAACAAACACGGACCTCTAAAGATCTATGTTTCTCGTGGTTCTGAATCTGTAGTTCTCGCAACAGCAGGTGGTACAACATCACAAGATGGTGTTATCACTGACGGCTCTTCAGTAGTGGTCGGCGGTACCGCAACCGGTACAAGACAACTTGGTCCAATCGCAGAGACTGCTCCAGACTCTGGAGTATTCGAGCTTGACATGACAGTCAGATATACTGACGGTCCTGATAGCGCAGATTGTCCATCAAAGACAGATAACTTTACCAACACAGACGGTACAAGTACTGCAACTGATAAGACCAATAGTTCAACAGTAAGATTTGCAACCACAGCAAGCTCACAGTATCACTGTATCTTGCAAGGTGATGTAATCACTGTAGAATATACTGACCAAAACGACGCATCAGGTAACTCAGGCGTAGCATACGATTCAGCAACATTTGACATGAGAAACGGTGTATTACAAACAGACAAGTCTGTTTACATCATTGGAAGTGATATTATCATGACCTTGATTGAACCAGACCTTAACTTAGAATCCGATGAAGCAGAAACATGGGACCTCGATCTAATCGAGTGGGACTCTGACGCAGCAACAGTCGCCATGGGCGATTCTGGTGGTGTAGCAGCATCCTTTGACCCAGAACCATCTGACTTTAGAGAAACAGGTGACTCAACTGGAATCTTCCAGATTGTCATCGAAGTACCATCATCATTGAGTAGTACTGCTCTAGACAGAGGTGAGCTAATCGATCTAGAATACACTGACTGGTCTCCATCAGGAGCTAAATACGTTGGTGAAGAATCACAAGACGTTGGACTTTCCATATACACATCTAACTTCGGAGCAACCATCGAACTAGACCAAAAAGTCTACACATGGACCGATAAAGTATACATCACAATCGTCGCTCCAGATCACAACTTTGACAGCGGACTCGTTGACAAGATTGGTGATACTGATGACGACCCACTAATTGTTCAGACCAGAGCACAGAAACTCACTGGATATACTCTAGCAGAGACTGGCACTGATACTGGTATCTTCAGCGGTGAAGTAATCCTCAAAGGATTCTCTTACGATGCTGACGGTGACCCAGACACTGGCGCAACAAGTGGTTATGATGTAACTTCTATTACAAGTGCCTCTGGCACTGGACCAACCGATGGTGTAATTAAGACCGATGATGATGACGGACTTACAATCTCATACGAGTTTAACGAGGATGAGGTAGTTGTAGGATCTGCATTAATCAGATGGAATATTGGTGAAGCACAATGGCTAGAATCTTCTTATCCAGCAGGATCTAGCGGAGTCATAAGAGTAGTTGACCCAGATATGAACTGGGATCCAGAAAATGTAGACAATTTCGAAGTTGATGTATGGTCATCATCTGATCAAGGTGGTATCTCTATCATTATCTCTGAAACTAATGAGGCAACCGGAACATTCGAAGGCACTGTAACATTTACAGTTGACGACGAATCATCTGGTCACAGACTCAGAGTAGCAGAAGGTGATACAATTACCGTCGAGTACGATGATAACACACTTCCAGGACCAGATTACACAACAGGTGATAGTCTTTCAATCACTGGCACATCCATAATCGGCACAGTTGTACCACCTCTTGAGCGCGCTCCAGCAGCAAACGCAAGAGTAGTTGATTCATTCGGTAACTCACTAAGTGAGGTATCAGTTGACCAACAAGTACAAATTGAAGCAGATTTGGTTAACGGTCAGGATAAAGATCAATCATTTGCTTACTTAGTACAGGTTCAGGATGCCAACGGAGTAACTGTTTCACTAGCATGGATTACAGGTCAACTGGCTGCCGGACAATCATTCAGTCCAGCATTGTCATGGATACCATCTTCAGCAGGAACATATGAGGCAACTGTCTTCGTATGGGAGAGCGTAGATAATCCAACTGCTCTATCTGATACTGTTTCAACAAGTATCCGAGTCGTATAAGGTAATTAGACATCAAACTTTCCCTTTTTTTCTTTTTTTTGAACACTTCT
>Ga0310344_10003968_pt1 | contig 11010 bp, 8 predicted proteins | sample HC15DNA20200_MG_FD_203801 | JGI IMG/M metagenome (GOLD analysis project Ga0310344, IMG submission 203801) | Marine microbial communities from station ALOHA, North Pacific Subtropical Gyre - HC15-DNA-20-200_MG | ecosystem: Environmental > Aquatic > Marine > Oceanic | place: Pacific Ocean: North... | reverse complement strand
AATACCAGCGCACCGCCCACAGGATCACATCACCCTGGAAATGGCGCCACTTGAAATCCGTCATCGTTCCGTCCGTCCAATCTCCGCCAAGCATGCTCAAGCTTCACGATTTTTGCAACAGAGCCCTCGAAGATATGGCCGCCGAGAACCTCGACGACATCCTTCTCGCCGATCTTGACATGGGTGTCGCTGCCCTCGGCGATGCGCACCGCCGCGTGGCGGATCACCTTGCCGATCTCGCGCTCCAGGTTCCGCACGCCGGCTTCCCGCGTGTAGAAGCTGATGATCGCCTGCAGCGAGGCATCGTCGATCTCGACCTGCTCGGCGCTCACCCCGTTCGCCTCGAGCTGGCGGCCGACCAGATAGCGGCGGGCGATGTGGAGCTTCTCCTCCTCGGTGTAGCCGGGGAGCGAGATCACCTCCATCCGGTCGCGCAACGGTCCGGGGATGGTGTCGAGCATGTTGGCGGTCGCGATGAACACGACCCGGCTGAGATCGAAGGGCACGCCGAGATAATTGTCGCGGAAGGTGCCGTTCTGCTCGGGGTCGAGAACCTCCAGCATCGCTGCCGACGGATCGCCCTGGACGCCGCGGCCCAGCTTGTCGATCTCGTCGAGCATCATCACGCAGTCGCGCGTGCCCGCCTTGCGGATCGCCTGGATGATGTTGCCCGGCAGCGCGCCGATATAGGTGCGCCGGTGGCCGCGTATCTCGGCCTCGTCATGGACGCCGCCCAGGCTGACGCGGACGAACTCGCGCCCCATCGCCTTGGCGATCGACTGGCCGAGCGAGGTCTTGCCGACCCCCGGGGGGCCCGCGAAGCACAGGATCGGCGCCTTGCTCTCAGGCGCCAGCTTGCGGACCGCGAGATATTCGATGATCCGCTTCTTGATCTTCTCCAGCCCATAATGGTCGGCGTCGAGCTGGGCCCGCGCCTCGGCGATGTCGATGTCCTTGTGCGCGGGCAGCGCCCAGGGCAGTTCGGTCAGCCAATCGAGATAGGTGCGGATGATGCCGTGCTCGGCCGCGCCGTCGGGCATGCGCTCCAGCCGGCGCAGCTCCTTCGTGGCCTGCTTCTCGACCTCTTCGGGCATGCCGGCTCCGGCGATGGCTTCCCTGAGTTCGGCGATCTCGGCCGAATTGCCCTCGTCCTCGCCGAGCTGGCGCTGGATCTCGGCCATCTGCTCGCGCAGCAGATGCTCGCGCTGGCGGTTGCCGAGCTTCTCCTGCACGCCCTTGCCGATCTCGGCCGACAGGCGCAGCACCTCGAGCCGCTGGGCGAGCAGCGCCATGACCTTGTCGAGGCGCGGCTGCAGCGCGACCGTCTCCAATATGTCCTGCTTCTCGTTGGCGCCGATATCGAGATAGGCCGCCGTCAGGTCGGCCAGCGCGCCGGGCGCCGCGATCGTGCGGATCGCGTCGGCCAGGCCCTGCGGCGCCTGCGGCAGCAGCCCCACCGTCTCCAGCGCCTGGTTGCGCAGGTTGATGAAGCGCGCCTCGACCTCGTTGCCCTCGGGTGCGGGCTCCTCGATGCGCTCGATCCGGGCGACGAGGAACGGCCAGCCGTCGAGGAATTCGACGACGCGGAAGCGTGTCTCGCCCTGGACGATCAGGTGATGGGTCTCGTCGGGCCCGGTGATGTAGCGCAGCACATTGGCGATGGTGCCCATGCGGTGCATGTCGAGCGGACCGGGCTCCTTGGCGTCGGCGTCGCGCTGGGCGAGCACGCCGACGGGGCGGCTCTCGCGAACCGCCGCCTGCGCCGCGTTGATCGACACCGGCCGGCCGATCGCCAGCGGCATCACCACCTCGGGGAACATCACGAAGTTGCGGACCGGCACGATGATCATCGCGTCGGCGGGAAGTTCGGGCAGGCGGGGACCGGCGTCGGTCCGTGCCTCCTGCGCCTCGATCGTCTTGCTGTCGGCCAGGTCGGTCATCGCCGCAGCCCTCCATTCACCTTGTTCAACGTCACGAGCAGGCATCCATGCACGCTCGACCGGCGAACCGAGTCATAGCGGCCCGGCGGCAGCGGCAGGCGTCGTTCGAACCGGCCTTGCGGGAGTTCGAGCCGATGGATCTTGGCGATGCGCAGTTCGGGAGGCAGGATCCGGTAGCCGCGGACGACCAGCACGCCGTCGTCGATGAACGCCTCGGTCTGGTCGAGGTCGACCCCGGGCAGCGCGACGAGCACGAGCAGTTCGCCCTCGGTCTCGAGCATGTCGGCCGGCGGCTCCCAACTGGGCGCGCCGCCGCTCGCCCGCGACGGGGCGAAGGCCTGCTGATGCAGGCGCTGCACGCGGTCGATCAGGTCGACGGCTTCCGCCCACATCCAATCCCGCGATCGGCCAGAATTCATGTGACGTCCTCTCTCGGCGGCCGGGGGTGTGCCGTGGGGCACGGCCGCTCCCCCGTAATAAGGAAACGCGGACCCGCAATTTCAAGCGGTGCCCGAAACGAGCCTAGCGTCCCGCCGTTCGACGCCGGGGAGCGTCCGAAGTTCCGGCCCGCAAGACGGGGCGCATCCAGATAGAGCCGGTCTGCACACTGCAATAGCGGGCACCGTGGTGCGTATATGCGTTAGGTAGAACGAAAATGTGCAGGAGATCATGATGGCTAGAGCGATCGTCGACACGACCGCTGGAACGGTGCGGGGAACAATCGAAGCGGGCGTTCGCCGCTTCCGCGGCGTTCCCTATGCGGCCGCGCCGGTGGGCGACCGTCGCTTCGCCGCCCCCGCGCCCGCCGAACCCTGGGAAGGCGTGCGCGACGCGGTCGACCCCGGCCCCAACGCCCCCCATCGGGTCAAGGCATTCCCCGGCCTCGACGTCACACCGCTGATCGGCAGCGGCTGGGTTCAGGGCGACGATTATTTGTCGGCCAATATCTGGACGCCCGAGGCCAATGGCGGCGGCCGGCCGGTGATGGTGTGGATCCACGGCGGCGGCTTCGTGATCGGCAGCAAGGACGTGTCGATCAGCGACGGCGCCGCCTTCGCCCGCGCCGGTCTGGTCTGTTTCGCGATCAACTACCGCATGGGCATCGACGGCTTCCTTCCAATCCCGGGCGTGCCCACCAATCTGGGCCTGCGCGACATGATCGCAGCGCTGCAGTGGGTGCGCGCGAATGCCGCGGCATTCGGCGGCGATCCGCGCAATATCACGGTGTTCGGCGAGTCCGCGGGCGCCATGGCGATCGCCGACCTGATCGCTTCCCCGCTCGCCAAAGGCCTGTTCCGCCGCGCTATCATCCAGAGCGGCCATGCCGGCATGACCCGCGAGATCCCGGTGATGCAGCGACTGGTCAAGAAGCTGGCCAAGCTGCTGCGGGTGACGCCCGACCGGGCCGGCTTCGCCAGCGTGGCGCCGGGCGATGCGCTCGACGCGGTCGAGCAGATATCGGCGCCGACCGCGCGGATCGACCTGCGCGATTCGAGGGGGCATGAGCCGATGTTCGGCCTCAGTCGCTTCGTGCCCGTCCATGGCGACGACGTCCTTCCGCTCCAACCGCTCGAAGCTTTGCGGCGCGGCGCGGGGAGCGATGTCGAGGTCCTGATCGGCACCAATGCGGAGGAGATGAATCTCTTCCTCGTCCCCTCCGGGGTGCGCGACAAGATCGGTGGCCTGCTCGCGACATTCCTGCTCAGCCGATCGCAACCGGGCGCGCGCAGGGTGCTCAAGGCCTATGGCCTGGGGAAGCATGGCGTGAAGCCCGGACAGGCGCTGACCGACGCGATGAACGACCTCGTCTTCCGCTGGCCCGCGCGCCGTTTCGCCGAGGAGCATCAGGGCCGGACGCATATGTACGAGTTCGACTGGCGCTCGCCCGCCTTCAAGGGCGAGCTCGGCTCCTGCCACGCGGTCGAACTGCCCTTCGTGTTCGACACGCTCGCGACCGCGACGGGCGCGCAGGGCCTGGTCGGGGAAGCCCCGCCGCAGCAGCTCGCCGATCGCATGCATCGGCTTTGGGTCGACTTCGCCCGCGACGGCAACCTGCCCTGGTCGCCGTTCGACCGCGAGAAAAGGCTGGTCTATTCGATTTCGGACGGACTCGCCCGTTCCGAACCACGCCTGCCGGCGGCGACCTTTCTTCCTTGATTTCAGACACTTGATCGGGCCGGTCAATTGTCCGAGCCGATCGGCAAAGCCGGCGGTGCATCAGGACTTTTCTGAAAGGTAAGCTATCGGATAGGTCCTCTTCATTGGTTGGCGCCAGATCATCAAAGGTCGGCGCGTTTCAGGAGAGGACCACAGATGCGCTTCACCACCATGCTCGTCTCGGGATGTGCGTTCGTCGCGCTCGCCGCCCCCGCCGCGGCCGAGGAAGCGACCGGCGATCAGGACATCATCGTCACCGCCCGCAAGCGCAACGAAACCCTTCTCGACGTTCCGGTCGCGGTGACCGCCGTTTCCGGCGACGTGTTGGCGAAGCGCAGCATCAACTCGGTCCGCGAGGCAGCCCTTCTGTCGCCGGGTCTGAACATCAACAGCGATGGTGCCGGCCGCGCCTTCGTGTCGATCCGCGGCGTCGGCGTCACCATCGTCAGCACCGTGCAGCCGGGTGTCGGCCTGTTTGTCGACGGCATCTATCGTCCCAACACCGCCTATCTCAACAACCCGCTGAACGACGTCGAACGGATCGAGGTGCTGCGCGGCCCGCAGGGCACGCTCTACGGCAAGAATACGCTCGGCGGCGCGATCAACGTCATTACCCGCCAGCCGGGCAACGTCTTCGAAGCGCGCGGCATGGCGAGCTATGCCGGCCCCGACAACGCCTGGCAGGTCGGCGCTTCGGTGGCCGGACCGATCGTCGAAGACAAGCTGGCGGTCCGTGTCGCCGGGTCGCACCGCGAACAGGACGGCTTCATCAACAACGTCATAATCGGCGGCAAGTCGAACAAGTTCAACACCGACTCGATCAACGCCACCATCCGCGCGACGCCAACCGAAGACCTGACGATCACCATCGGCGGCTATTATGACTGGGTGAAAGGCACCACTTTCCTCTATGCCCGCGTCACCGGCCCGACCGACTATCTGCGCACCAACCAGTTCAACGCGTTGGGTGTCGCCAATTACAAATATCGTGGCGTCAATGCGAAGATCGAAACCCCGATCGAAGCACTCGCCAGCAAGCTGACCCTTCAGGCAGCCTATGACCTGCGCAACACCGTTTCGCCGGACTCGGACGCCGACTTCGGCCCGCTGAACGCGGTCCGCGACAACAGCCGCGACCGCCTGCGCACGACAACGACCGAGCTTCGCCTCGACAGCGACTTGAGCGACCAGATCTCGACCTTGTTCGGCCTGTTCTACAGCCGCGAAACGACCTCGGCCTCGCTGGCGCGCACTATCGTCATCGCCGGAAATGCCGTGGTACGGCAGACCGACAAGCGCGTGGGAAATACCTACGCCGCGTTCGGCACGCTATTCTGGAAGCCCAACATCGATTGGGAAGTGGCCCTCGGCCTGCGGTACGACCATGAAAGCCGCAAGGCTTCGGGCACCGTCAATGGGGCGGCGCTCCCCGATGCCAGCCTCAAATCGGATCAGGTCCAGCCCAAGCTGACCGTGACCCGTCACTGGAACACCAGCATGATGAGCTACGCCTCGGTGGCGCGCGGTTATCGTGGCGGTGGCTTCAACGCCCCCAACGCGCCATTCCGGACCTACAAGGGCGACTCCGCCTGGACGTACGAGGCCGGGACCAAATATTCGACCCGCGCGCTCTCGCTGTCGGCCGCAGTCTTCTACAACGACTATAAGGATTATATCGGCCCCAACTCGGTCGCGCCGGCTCTCCCCTCCGGCCTCGTCACGGTCGACCTGAACAGCGGCGATGTCGAAAGCTACGGCGTCGAACTCGAAGGGCTGGTGCGGCCGACCCAGCAATGGACGATCAGCGGTAGCCTCACCTACATGCACGCCCGCCTGACGGACAGTTCGCCTTATACCGCCGTCACCGGCCGCACGCTTTCGAGCGACCGCCTCACCTTCCAGCCGGACATCATGTTCAGCCTGTCGAGCGACTATGCCGTGCCGATCGGCGACGACACGCTGACCTTCAGCGCCGGCGTGCAGGGCAAGGGCAAGCGCCTCGCCGGGACGCTCAACGAGACCACGCCGACCTTCCTGAAGGGCTATGCGCTGGTCAACGGCTCGATCACCTACAAGACCGGTCCGTTCGAGCTGGCGATCTTCGGCAACAACCTGCTCAACAAGAAGTATTTCGAGAGCTACATCGAGAAGACGGCGCTCCTGCTCGCGGGCCTGCCGGCTTCCGACCTGGGCATCATCGGGGATCGTCGTCGCTACGGCGTCCGCGCCTCCTTCAAATATTGAGACAGGCCATGACCGCGCCCCTGCCCAATTTCGACCGCAAGCCGCTGCCCACGGGCTTCCTCGACGAGGTTCGTGCGGTGGTCGGCGACCGGCTCGGCACCGGGGAGGCGATCCGCCTCCAGCATGGGTCGAGCGAGACCCATTTCGATCCGGTGCTGCCCGATGCGGTCGCCTTCGTTCGCTCGACCGAAGAGGTGGCGGCGCTGGTCAGGCTGTGCGTCGCCGCCGAGGTACCGATCATAGCCTTCGGCGCCGGCACCTCGCTCGAGGGCAACGTCACCCCGGTCAAGGGCGGCCTCACGATCGACCTGTCGGAGATGAACGCGATCCTCGAGGTGAACCAGGAGGATTTCGACTGCACCGTCCAGGCGGGGGTGCGGCGCGAACAGCTCAACGAACATCTGCGCGACCAGGGGCTGTTCTTCCCGATCGATCCCGGGGCCAACGCCACCATCGGCGGCATGGCGTCGACCCGTGCGTCCGGCACCAACGCGGTGCGCTACGGTACGATGCGCGAGGCGATCCTGTCGCTGCGCGTCGTCACCCCCGACGGCAAGGTGATCCGTACCGCGCGCCGGGCGCGCAAGTCGGCGGCGGGCTACGACCTGACCCGTCTGATGATCGGCGCCGAAGGCACGCTGGGCATCATCACCGAGATCACCCTGCGCCTGCACGGCATTCCCGAGGCGATCTCCTCGGCGGTCTGCTCCTTCGAGACCCTCAAGGGCGCGGTCGACACCGTCGTCCAGTCGATCCAGATCGGCGTGCCGGTCGCGCGGATCGAGATCCTCGACGATGCGCAGGTTCGGGCCTGCAACGCCTATTCGAAGCTCGACTATCCCGAAAAGACGACCCTGCTGTTCGAATTCCACGGCTCCGAACGCTATGTCGAGGAGCAGGTCGAGACGGTGCGCGAGATCGCCGGCTATAATGGCGGCGGCGAGTTCCTCTGGTCGAACCTGCCCGAAGAACGCAACCGGCTGTGGAAAGCGCGGCACGAGGCCTATTACGCCGCGGTCAACCAGCGCCCCGGCGCGGTCGGCTGGACCACCGACGTCTGCGTGCCGATCAGCCGCCTCGCCGAATGCATCGTCGAGACCAAGGAAGATCTTGCGACGTCGTCGGTACCCTCGACGATCCTCGGCCATGTCGGCGACGGCAATTTCCACGTGATCTTCGCGATCGATCCCAAAAGGCCGGAGGAGATGATCGAGGTCGAGGCACTCAACGACCGGATCGTCGCCCGCGCGCTCGCCATGGACGGCACCTGTACCGGCGAACATGGCATCGGTCTGGGCAAGCAGCAGTTCCTCGTCGACGAACTGGGTGACGCGGTCGAAATGATGCGGCTGATCAAGCGTGCGATCGACCCGAAGGACCTGTTCAACCCCGGCAAGATATTCCAGCTTTGAACGAAGGCCCGGTTCCGTCCGGGCCTCCGTCATGTCCGCTGGAAAGGATCTGCCCGTGAACAGCCGCCACCTCGTCGACCCCGAACTCCTGCCCGTTCTGGAGCAGTTTCCGGACAGCGAGCTCAGCCGCGAAAGCCTGCCTGCGCTGCGCGAGCAGTTGAGGGCGATGCTGCCGCCGGCGCAGACCGACGCGGCGATCGAGGTGAAGACCGTCGCCGGCCCTGCGGGGGGCCCCGACATCCAGCTGCGCGTCCTGCGACCGAAGGACGCGGCCGCCGCCCCGCTTCCCGTCATCTATCACATCCATGGCGGCGGCTTTGTCGCCGGCACCGCGGATCAGGGGGACATGTCCAACGGGCCGCTGGCGATCGAGCTGAACTGCGCGATCGTCTCGGTCGACTATCGGCTCGCGCCCGAGACCGTGTTTCCCGGCTCGATCGAGGACTGCTATGCCGGCCTTGCCTGGGTCTTCGCCAACGCCGCCGAACAGGGTTTCGATACGGCCCGGATCGGCGTGATGGGCGAAAGCGCGGGCGGCGGCCTTGCCGCGGCGCTGGCGCTGCTGGCGCGCGACCGCGGCGAATATCCCCTCGCCTTCCAGCAGCTCATCTATCCGATGCTCGACGATCGCAACGGCAGCGGCGCCGAACCCCATCCCTTCGTCGGCGAATATGTCTGGACGCCGGAAAAGAACCGCTTCGGCTGGGAAGCCCTGCTCGGCCATGCGCCCGGCGGCGCCGACGTTTCGCCCTATGCGGCGCCCGCCCGCGCGACCGACCTGTCAGGCCTGCCGCCGACCTTCCTCTACGCCGGAGCGCTCGATCTCTTCCTGGAGGAGAATCTCGATTATGCGCGCCGCCTCGCCCGCGCAGGCGTGCCGATCGAATTCCATCTTTTTCCCGGAGCCTTCCACGCCTTCGAACTGCAGGCCGACGCCTATGTCAGCCGGCAGGCGCGGCAGCTCAGCCAGTCGGCCCTCAGGAGGTTCCTTGCCCCTCGCACCTGACCCAACGCGCGCCGAACCGCGCCTGTCCGCCGCGCTGCCCGCGCTGTTCGCCCTGGCGCTGGCGCTGGCCATCGGCACGATGTCGATCTTCCTTTTCAGCATCGTCCAGGAGGCCGCCAAGGCCGAACTGGGCCTGACAGACAACCAGCTCGGCTTCATCCAGGGCGTGGGCGCGGCGGCGCCGCTCGCCGTGCTGGCGGTGCCGATCGGACGACTGGTCGACAGCAGCAACCGGATGCGGCTCCTGCTCCTGCTGGTGCTCGGCTGGACGATCGGGCTGGTGCTGACCGCCTTCGCCGACAGCGTCACCGGGCTGTTCATCGCCCGGATGTTCGTCGCGGTGGGCGGCTTCTGTTCGGTCACCGCCGCTATCTCGATCGCGGCCGACATGTGCCCGCCGACCCAGCGCGGCAGCGCGATGCTGGTCCTGACGCTCGGCAAATGGGGCGGCAGCGCGGGTGCGTTCGCGCTGGGCGGCTGGCTGTTCGGCATGCTCGGCACGATGGTGCTTCCCGCATGGATCGGCCCGGTCGCGCCTTGGCGCGGGGTCCATCTCGCCGTGGCCGCGATCGGCGTGATCGTGTGCCTGCCGCTGCTGTTCGTCCGCGAGCCGGCCCGGCGCGAGACGGTCGCGGGCGCCGATGCTCCCTTCTCGGTCGCGATGCGCGAACTTTGGGACCGGCGTGCCTTCATCCTTCCCTTGTTCGCCGGCCAGCTCTCGGTCGCGATGATCGATACCGCCGCCGGCATCTGGGCCGCGCCGGTGCTGAGCCGCAGCTATGGGCTCCAGCCCGATCAGTTCGCCCAGTGGATGGGCCTGGTCGTCTTCGCCGCCGGCGTGATCGGATCGATCCTGGGCGGTCTTGTCGCCGACTGGGGCCATCGCCTTCCGCGCCGTGGCGGCATCCTGATCGGCGCGATCGCGGCGACGACCCTGTCGGTGCCGATGTCACTTTTCCCGCTCGCCCCCGACGTGCCCAGTTTCGCGCTGATGCTCGGGCTCTTCCTGTTCTGCGGCACAGCCGCCGGGCTGATCGTCGGCGTCACCATCACGGTCCTGCTGCCCAACGAGCTGCGCGGATTCTGCATTGGGCTGTTCGTGGCGCTGGCCGGCGTCCTCGGCTTCGGCGTGGCGCCGCCGCTGATCACGCTGGTCAGCGGCCTGCTGGGCGGGGAGAGCCATCTGGGCACCGCGCTCGCGATCGTCGGCGTCGTGATCACGGCGATCGCCTCGCTCGCCTTCCCCCTGGCGATGCGCCACGCGCCGCGCGATTCGACCTCGCTCGCCACATGACCTTTACCTTTCTGATAGGTCTCGACAAACCTATCAGGAAGGTCTAGCTTTTCCTCGATAGGATGAGAGGATGCGCTGGATGGTCGAGCGGGACTGGGTACAGGTCTCCCACGAGATGGCGGCAATGGTAGGCGCGGGCGCGTTGCCGCAACGCCCCTGGCCGGCCGAACCGGTTGCGCTCAGCTACACGCTCGGCTGCGTCGGTACCCCTGCCACGGTCCGCTGGCATGCCGATCCCTCCGCCGCGACGCTCGGCGACGACCAGCTTCTCCTGATCGTCTCCGCCTCGGCGATCGAGCGGCTGTTCGGCGCGCTGCCCGAGGGGCGCGACGGCGCCTTCCACATCACCCGCGAACTGCGCGAGATCGCCCTGGCCATCCGCGACTGCGACATGCCCGAAGGCGCGCGCGAGCCCTACCGTCTCGCCAAGAGCATCGAATTGCTGTGCGATACGCTGCGCCTGATCGGGGACAGCGCGCTGGTTCCGGTGCTGGGGGAGAGCCATTTGTCACAGGAGGACAGCCGCCGCATCCTCAATGCAAGGTCGATGATCGACGAGCGCTGGGCGGAGAAGCTGACGCTCGACACGCTGTCGCGCGCCTGCGGTCTCAACCGCGCCAAGCTGACCCGCGGTTTCCGCGACATGTTCGACTGTTCGATCGCCGATGCGCTGGCCGAGAAACGGCTCGAGGGTGCGAAGATGCTGCTCCTGTCGACCGACCTGCCGGTCGCATCGGTCGGCTATCGCTGCGGCTATCTCAACAATGCCAGCTTCACCCGCGCCTTCAGTCGCCGCTTCGGCACCGCGCCGACCCAGTATCGCGCGCGGAGGCTCTGTTGCAAAAATCGTGAAGCTTGAGCATGCTTGGCGGAGATTGGACGGACGGAACGATGACGGATTTCAAGTGGCGCCATTTCCAGGGTGATGTGATCCTGTGGGCGGTGCGCTGGTATTGT